>Ga0197143_1001947_pt1 | contig 16216 bp, 15 predicted proteins | sample GBS70_MetaG_FD_148603 | JGI IMG/M metagenome (GOLD analysis project Ga0197143, IMG submission 148603) | Sediment microbial communities from Great Boiling Springs, Gerlach, Nevada, United States - GBS 70_MetaG | ecosystem: Environmental > Aquatic > Thermal springs > Hot (42-90C) > Sediment...
AACCTTCTACTCCCCTTTTTTCATCATGTATATTTTTAGGACCGTCAAGACTTATGTTAAAAATAATTTTATCTTTATATTCTTTAAAATTTTGAATATATTTTTCATCAATTTTTGTTCCATTTGTTGAAATTCCCACATACTCAAAATTTTCACAGGAAAATTCAATATAATTAACTAAAAAAGAAAAACACCATCTCAAACTTTAATCTTTTATACTATATTAGCTATGTTTAATAATCTTCGTTAATTTATTTCCCAAAAAATTTTCTCCCACTTGTCTAAAAAAACCTCTTAAACTAATTGGATAAAAATTAACTTTACCAAACAACATTTTATATTCGTTTTTAACCTCCTGAACCCATTGCTTTTCTTTCTTTATTGATGCTTCCCTCTCCACTACTATAATTTGGAAATTATTACTATTTTTGCCAATGCTTTGGTGAGCAAACTTCTAATATGATAATCTGCGCTAGGCAATGAGTATCCTATAAATACTAACTTATGTGATTGAGAAATTACTTCTTTAGCCATTCTCCACAACTTTTACAAAAACAAATTATCATAAACTTTTAGCATAGTAGGTGTAACTAATAATGATTCATAATTAGAGGTGCAATATTCATTTACACATAAATATTTATTTTGATCCTCAGCAAGCCTAACAACGCCTTTTTGTCCAACTGCAATATCTAATTCATTACATTTAGGAGAATAAAACCAATTCAAAGAATCATGGATTTTGAGTAGAGGAATATCACCTTTATTTATCACACCCCTACAATTACCCAAACCGTCCATGAGATCTCTTTTTCCGGCCTTAAATTAGGATCATTTATTATCAAGTTACTCTATTGGAGCCCAAGGATCTCCGAAAGATATAGATTATACCTTTCTCTCACCCCATAATTGCAGCTTTCTTTTACTTCAAGCAAAGAGTTACAATAATAATGTCATAATTAGTTGAAATTATAGATGTCAGCTTTGTGGAGATAGGCAAGTTTTTAAATTTTTCTATAAATTCTCTATTCATTTTTAGGTTCTCTCAAGAGATTCTTCTATACAATCTTTTATAATTTTCTCGATCAAATAAATAATATCATTGTGAATATTTATAACTTTATCCAATAAATAATCCTTAGACAAAACTTCTTTTTTGAATAATATAATCAATAAGACTGGGTACATCCTTAATTTCGGGGTAATGGTTTCTGGATAGCCGATAATAAATTTTATTAATAAAATCTTTCACATTCTTAATCCTGGGTTCCTTCAAAAATGATCCCTTTTGATCAAATGCTCTCCGAAAGAGTTCCGTCTCGATAGGAGCCAGTATCCGCAATAGCTTTTGTAAAACACACTCCTATAAAAAACACAAGATTTTGTATTTTTTTAAATTATTTTGCTCTATTGTTATTCCTTTTTGTAACTTTCAATCAAAATGTCGCATCTGGTTCTGAATGCAAAAAACAAAAACAAATAAAAAATTAAGACAAAGTTAAGCCACGTGCTTCTCATCTTTTGAATGCCTCTTTTAACTTTTTTAAACCTTCTCCAATAGAAGGTATTTTAATGCGAATTCTAGGAGGAGTAAAATTTATTTCTATTTCTCCTCCCGAAATTATGAGCGCAGCTACAAGAATGGTATTTACAGCTATAAACCATATCGTTAGAGGGCTTTCTTTGTATATTTTAGAAATAAAAACATCTTTAATTCCTAAATTCCTGCGAAAAAAATTATACTTTGTATAGAAAAAATATTCCCTTTTTTCTACTCTTTCCATCTCGGACACAATCCTTCTGGCAATATCCACAATTTTATGAGGGTCTTCGGTCACATTAATTCTCTCACCAAATTTTTCAAAAATTATTGAGTAAAAAACTTTAAGATTATATAAGAATTCTGATAATTCAGATATTTTTAAGTTCTTTTCATCCTTTATAAAAACCACTTCAATATAATTATTCATTTTTTGACCTCCCTATTTAGTAAATCATACCAATTAAATTTTCAAAAAACATTTATAATTATAAACCTTATAAAAAAAATTGTCAAAACTAATGTGTAATTCTGTATCAAAAATTTTTTATAATGCCTTTATATTTTTTAAAAAATTTTTTCTATATTATTTATAATTCATGAATTATATTTTATAGAGGAATTCTAAAATTCTACAAAATCATCTTTTATCATCTCTTAATTTTTATAAAATTATCTTTAAGTAAAAAATTACTATGTTTTTATATTAAATCTAAAATTTTAGTTTATCACCATATACAATTACATTTAATTTTACAATACTCCATTTTGAGAGCTTCCCACATTTCCATCGTTTCTTTACACAATGCAATATTTGAAAAATTAAATTTTTCTCTAAGCACATTTATAAGTAGGGAATACATATTATAGCGTGTTTCAAAATCTATTTTCTTTCCCCAATTTGAAGATTCTCTTAAATACCTAACCCAACTTTTATCACTACACCCATTGATAGTACTTTGAAGTCCTCGCAATGAACCTAAAGTAATTCTTTCAGGAATAAAATTATCAAAAATAATATTTAATAGTTCTAAGTAATATTTTTGCCAATTTTTTACAGGTACCATAGGATCAATTCTAATCCTTACTTCATACCCTGCATCAAAGACTTTTTTAGCTGCTTCAATTCTTTTTAATATAGGAGGTGCCTTTTCCCATCTTTCAGCTACAGGTATTGCATTAAGGGAAAAGCTGATTATTACCTGGTTATGTGGATTGATTTCTAATAAATTCTTCACATTTGAAGATTTTGTTAAAAATAAAACTTTATGTATCTTTTGTGTTTCAAAAATAGGGATTATAAATTTTGAAAATGGTGTTTCACTGTTTTCATACATTAATGAGTCAGCAATTTCTCCAGTATTTAGTATTTCTGGTATTTTGACTTCTTCAAAAAATTTTTTGAGGTGTAATTCTATTTTTTTAAAAGACTTAATAACAGGAGAAGTGCCCTCAGGACGAAATCTGAATGTGCCTTTGAGATAGCACCAAGCACAATCGTAAGGGCAACCATAAGCCCATTTTAATTCAAGAAAATGGGGACATACTACATCTGTTGATTTTTGAGGTAAAGGTGTTTTGTCAAATCTTGAAATAATAGAACCATCACCAACACGCTCAACCAAAATTTTTCTTGTTCTATCTAGAAGCTGATACTTTTTATAGTAAACTTTAATTTGAGTTTTCTTTAATAAGGTTTGAACAGAATCTAATAAACTGACTTGTATAGGATTAGATTTAGGAAAAGTTATCATATCATTCTCTTGTAGCCCTTTTTGTGTTTTTGAAGTAATTCTCTTCACTTCTATTTTTCTCTCCTTCTCAAGTTCTTTTAGTACTTGTCTATAATGACTTTCCACGAATATAGTATCTTGATATGTTTCTTCTAAAATTTTATTAAATGTTTTAGTTTCTCCAGCAAATCGTTTAAGAAGATAATTTTTAAGAGAAGAAAGATCCTCATCAAATAACCTTTGCTGGTAGCGATATAAACTATCCTTCGGCCCTAACCATGCAAATTTCCCCGGTGTCCCCTGCCTATACATTATATCTTTCATAATTTTTAACCCATGAAAGTGATTGGTGGCATGTATTAGGTAATAAAGTGTTTGATATCTTTCATCCATACATACTTTAAAAGGAAAAACGTATTTGACTTTAGCTACTTCTTGGAGCGATTTGAGATAGAGATCTAAAAGTTTTTTATCTCTTTCCTGCCAATCCCTTATCTTATAAATTTCTCGCCACTCTGAAATTGGGTATAAAGCCTCGAGATGTTTCTCCACTTGAGGTAATCCTAAAAATCGGTTTATATCCCGAGTCATAAAGGTAAAGAAAATTTCGGTTTTAGGTAAAGATAATATGTCCTTCACAGCTTTGAACGGAACTCCCTTAAATCCAAAAGGATCAATAAAGAAAAAAGACGGTGCAATATGAATATTTTTTTCTTTAATCCATTCAATTAAGCTATTTACTACAGTAGCAAATTCCTCATTTATGAGTTGAATATCTATTTTATCTTTAAATTTAAGTTTTTCTTTTTCTCTATTAACTACATTTTGGAGATTTTCAAAATTATCTTTATCTTTTTCAATAGCAATATAAACAAATTTATCAAAATATGGTTGGCGATTTTTCTCTTCACAAGATTTCAATAATTCATCAGCAACTTTTATAGCAATAATTGGAGATCCCACAGTTAAAACTTCTCCGGTCTTTTCATCTATATATTCTCCTCTCCCAGCAAAACAATCAAAAAATAAGACCTTTCTGTGAAATTTTCCAAGTTTGATTATCCATGCATATAGATATTTTCTTAAAAGCTCATGTTTTACTTTTGTATGCTCTCTGTATATCCATTTTTCTGGTGCTGAATCTTTTTTCATTTTGTCTTTGCTTCCAAAATTTTGCTCATATCCTTTTTTTATTTAATAATACTAACACCCCTCACTTTGGTGAAATGTTCTAAAAAGCATTTTAGTAATCACCCAAGCTGTAAATCTTAACATGGTGTTAAGTAATGGATCATAGTAAAATAAAAACAAGAAGCATCAAAAAAACATTCAAACTTAACTTCTTATTAAGGTTATTCATTCCTTCTCCTCTTCATATACTCTTTTAAGAGCAATTCTTAAAGATATATCCTTAGGTAATACCCGAATCGGAGATTTAGTTATTTTGCATACTAATAAGTAGTTTGGAGATTTTTCATCATCTCCTATAATTTCATACTCAAGTGTTTTGAGGAGGATACCTTTAATTATCTCTGCAGTTTGTTCTGGAGTTCTTGTTACGAATACGCCTCTTGGTATTCCATCTAATGGAGATACTTGAAAAGTCAAAGGATGTAAATCTTTAAATAACAACGCTCTGCTTTCAAATTGTAACATTTTTTTAAAAGAGAAATCTTTAATATCTGAGATAATTTCTTCATTTGTCGGATCGTATCCTTGAGATACAAGTTCTTCTTGTAATTCCTCAATTGAGATAGTGTCAAATATTTCTTGCAATTTTATACTATTGGTAAGGATTGTCTCAATAGCCTCTGTTTTTTCTGTCTCTGGTGCTATAAACTTATAAAATTCCTCTTCAGAAAGATACTCTTTATTTTTTAATTCTTTACCTAAAGGTTCTTTTTCATATCCTACAGTATCGAGAATATGATAGAACTCTTTTAATTTCTCATGAAAAGGAAGAATTCTTGGAACATAAATTATTACCGGCTTTTGATGCGCAAGTGCTATTCCTGCTTCTGCATCTTTGCCAAATGTTTCCCGTTCTTGGGCATTATAAACCACAACTTTAGCTCTTTTTATCATTATACTTTCAATTAACCCTTTTTGAATTCTATCATCTAAATAGCATTGAGTAGGATCAAAATAATTGAGGTTGATGTTTGTTTCTTCTAACATATTTTTAATTTTTTCAAGAAATTTAGCATTTGATACAAAATCTAACGCCCTTCTCATAGAAGTTGCAAAGTAAATATCTATATCACTTGTGGAAAGGTAAGCATATGTATTTTTTCGCCCTGATTTTCGTATTTCTTTTATATAATCAAAATTAACCCTTTTACATTCCTCTTTGACTTTCATCATCACCGTTACAAAGGTAAAATCTCGAGGGATATTAGATTTACTAAACAAGGTATCCCACCACAGTAACTCCGGGCCATATTTTATCGCCGAACGAACCACAATTTGTTCCCAATTTTTATATCCCATATTTTGTGCTAGAGTTTTTAGAGCCTGAGGAGTATCTATTCCTTTTTTAATAGCTTCCTCAAGAACCTTTATAAGTATTTCTCTATACCCGTTAATTTCTTCATGTTCTTTGCTTGCTAAATATCCGAGACAATACCGTTGTCCTACTTCTATAGGTTGAAATGCAGGGACTTTTTTGACTTTTTGATATTGTTCTAATAATTGCTTTCTTTCATTGTCTGTTGAAAAGTATTTAGATATTACAGGCAACGGATCAATCTCTCTTAGTTTTTTATACCCATAATAGAAATTTCCATATTCCAAGAGATAAACACATCTAATCTTGTTAACCCGAGTATTCACTTCGTGTATATTATTAAAATTTATGTTTCCAAAAACTCTCTCAAAGAATTCCCTACTCATTGGTGGTATTCCTATAGTAAGTAATATTCTATTTACTATTTCAAAATTTAATAACTCAGAGATCTTCAAATTTTTTAAAAGTTCTTCTATTATTTCCATTTTATTATTATCTTCAATAAAAGTGTAAATAAAATTTAAGTCCCTTCCGGTGAGTAGTATTAAAGCTTTTATTAATTCCATATCTTCATTCTTCCATTTCATGTTATACCTCCTCCAATTTTATAAAACGTAAATTTTCAAAAATATATCTACATTATAAAATATAAAAAACCTCCTTGTCAAATAAAATTTATACTTTTTAAAAATTCCCACATGCTTTTTGGATATTTAAGAATTTTCTAAATATTAATTATTCACTATAATTTAGAATCTATAAAAATTTTTTCAAAATTAAATTATTTTTATTCGCGCAACTTAATTTTTATAAAATTTACTTTCCGAAATATCTATAATTATGAAGATTCATCCTTCAAAAAAAGGATTACTGGTTCCTCACCTTCAAAAAAAGATTTAGTAGGCTTAGCGAGTAATACTGGAGAAACTTTTTTGTTCCCAAAGACAAAGTTTCTAAATCCTTCATAAGATTTATTAGTTAAAATTCCTTGAGGAAAAAGAAAAACTAACAATCCTTGCTTATTCAATAAATTCTCAATTACTCGATATGCTATTAAAGCACATATGTTAAGATCCACACCCCCATAATTAGTATCGCGCGAAAAAATACCTTCGTCTCTTAAACTTTTCTTAATTTTATCTTTATAAGCACGTGGTAACACAGACCATCTGATCCATGGCGGATTCCCTATAATTAGATCAAACTTCTCTAATGCAAATGGTTTTAAATAGTTCATAAAAATAAAAAGCCATATAGTATTTAATTTTTGGGTGTGATATTTAATAACATACTCTATAAGGTTTACAATTTGTTTTTTGAGCTTATCATTTAATAATTTTTCACCGATCGATTTAAAAAGAAATTCAGAGATTTTCTTAATATTTTCGCCTTTCTCAACCATTTCTTCAACCTTAATTAATACTGGAAGAAAGTCCTTACTCTTTATAAATTCTATGGGAAAAATTATCGGAGGAAATTGAAAACGGTCTTCTTTTGGGAAATAATATTCATATGTTAGACATTTAATACCATCTATGTTTTTTTCTGTAGGCATATAAGAAGAATCCCCAAGATAAACGGGTATTTCTATATTAGTGACATCTCCATTTCTTTTAAGAAAGGGATAAATAGTGAGTAAATAATTAAATTTTGACATAAGCACCGCAATCGGATTTAAATCTATCCCTACAACTTCATTCATTATTTTTCTTATATTGTTGTTTTTATTTTTTTTATTAAAAATTTTATCCTTTAATAATGAAACCAAAAATGTTCCACTTCCACATGTAGGATCTATAGCTCTGTAATAAATTTTATTCTTTAAAAATTTTTTTGCTTTCTTTACCATAAAATCAGATATTGGTGGTGGTGTATAGTATTCTCCGAAAGAATGCCTTATTTTTTTAGGAATGAAATTTTCGTATAATTTTTGCAAAGCGTCTTTAAGTTTCATAGGATCTTCAAGATGTATATAGTGGTATAAACTTGCTCTATTTTTTAAGGAAAATAATAATTTAAAAAATTCCTCATCCCATTCTACATCCAAATACCATGAAAAGAAGTCATTTTGGCACATATTGATAATACCCATTTCTCTAAAAATTTCTCCTCTTTCCAATTTTTCATAAAATTTTTTTAACTCAGAAATATTTTTTTCTTTGGTTATTTCTAAATTGTGTAAATATCTTAAGAAGTTATAGGTTAATAGTTTTATAATAATGGAGAGAAGAGTATGCATAACAAAGATACATATATATTCATTCTTTTCATTTATTTCTCTACTGAAATAATTTTCTAAAGCTTCCCTTCTCTCTTCTATATACTCTCTATGGGTAGTTTCCGCTAATTTGAAAAGCTTCTGCCACTCAGAAAAAATCATTTTTGATTTTGCGGTTTGGGAAGAATTAAAAAGAGAAAATAATTTTTTTAAAAGCTCAGATATAAGTGCATTTTTACTAACATTCCCAAAATCGGTAATCAAACTCATTTCGCTGACAAATTTTTTTCTTTCTCCAAATAAAAGTTCTAATATATGATAAAAATTAGGGTAATCAAACTCATTTGATGAAGTAGGTTTTATCTCTGAAATTTTATTTTCTTTAAGCTCAAAAAAATAAATCTTCTTTAAGTCAGTTAATATTCCAAAAGGAGAAGAATATTTCTTCATATATTCCTTTGTTTTGTTTTTATATTCATCTAACTCTTTTGACCCACACCTCAATTTACCAACCCTTTTGGTTTCCATTACAATGTCTCCTAAGAGTACGTCTATCCTATTTTCCTCAAAAAAAATAGGCTTTTTTAGCTCAATTTCTTCGATTTTTCCCATAAACTCCTCTATTTTTTTCCTAACACGATACTTTAATTCATCCTCAGAGCGGTTTTCAAGATCTGGAATTTCTTCTATAATTTCACTAAAAATTTTTTCTATTAAAGGCTTATATTTTTCCAAGATGCTCATTTACTTTCCTTGTATTTAGGAATATTAAAGGGCAATCTGCAACCAATACTTCTAGTATCAAAAATTTTTTTAACTATTTCTTTTAGTTTAGGTTCTCTCAACTTATTTATCAAGTATTCCGCTTCTTCTATTGATGTAACAGGAACATAAGAAACATGATTATCAAAGATAGGGTTCTTTTCCTCTCCCCAATGTGTTTTGATCCATCTTACAATACAAGCAGTAAGTTTTGTATTATCTCGCATGGCTACAAAAAGTTTTGACCAAGAATATAATCCTACTCTTATTACTCCGTAAAATTCTTTCACATTTTGAATTCTTTTGTTATACTTACTTTGTTCCATAATTTCTCTTTGATTGGAAAAAAGATAGTTATAAAGAGAAGGTGCCTCTTTTCTCAACTTTTCTTCTTCTACTGGCTGTTTTTCTCCATATTCGTAGGGAAAAATAATATAATTTTCACTCCATTGGAATCCATTTTCTTTTATATCTGGAGAAAGTACTAATGGATAAATATATTTAAGCTCTCTAAAATCTATTTCCAATACATTATCTTCGTCTACTTTTAATTTTCTTTTATTTTCTTTTTTAAATCTATAAAAAACTACTTTTTCTCCTTTGAATTCTTTAAACTTCAATCTATAAATTTTGCCTTTATATCCTACTCCTTTCCTAAACTGATATTCACAGTGTCCTATAATTTTTTTTAAATCTTCTTCAGAAATATTTTCAAGTAAAATAATAGGATTATTTACTTCTGTCTTTATCTGAACTGCGTAAGAGAAATTGGAAATTTCAATTTTATCATCTTTTAATTCGAAAATCTCAACTTTAATTTTATTTTCTATATTAATTTTTTCTTCCATGAGGTAAATTAACTTTTATATCTTAATTTTAAAGTTTTGAATCAATTAAAAGCAAATCAAAAATCCTTTTGTCAAATAAGTTATATAATTAGAAATTTTTATAATACTTTACTGGAACGCTTTTTAAAAAATCTCGGTAGTGTTGTATTATGTTTTTTTCAGAAGTAAGTTCTTAAAAATTTTCCCAACAAAAAATTAAAAAATTATAAAAATTATGTATAATGAAAAGTATATTCAGAAGAAGTTTAAATTGGAGAATTAAAAATTTACAAATTTTTTAATATTTTATAAAACAACAATTAAAAAGATTAAATTCCAGAAAATATTCCACGAATAATTTTTAGCCAAATTTCTAAAATTATCTTTTTTGGGCATGCTCTAAATTTTTTACGAAAATTCTCATTTTAAAGAGCCTTTGCTTAAAATTATTAGCTTTTTAAGGACTACTATCAAGGTAGCAGGAACAAAGATATATAAAAAATATTTCAACAATAAATATATTTCTAAAGAAAGAATTTCTAGGATCCTATCCCCTAAGGTTGTAACAATTATTAAAACAGTTCCTGAAAACAAAAATGGTTGAATCTTATCTTTAGTTATGTTTAACAATCCTACAATAATTCCTGTAATTACTAAGATCCATTTAGGCCATGTATACTCCTCTCTAGTAAATGCAAAAATTATCGCCAATAGTATCCCTATCCAAAAAGCCGCCATTCCAATTAAATTTTTTACTTTTTTAAGCATTCTAGGTGTTCTTTTTAAAAGTAGTATTATGAAGGGCAAAATTATATCTATTACTTCGTTTAAAAATTTACTTAGAAATAATTTCATTTTTATATTTTGTTTTTAACATCTAAATTGTTTTTTTTAACGACTAAATTATAAAGTTTTTCGCCATCAAATTCAAAGAAAATATCACTATTTTTTAACTCTTTTAAAGATGAATACAATAATTGATATGTAAAATAATTATATTTTAAAAATTTAAAATTGCGTCAATTGAAAATATCCTTGAAAAACTTTCTTTAATTTCTCTATTTGTTAAAAGAATTCTTACATAAGAATTTGTTAAAAATTCCCTTTTAAAACAAGAACGTTTGAAAAACTTTTCTCCCTGCTTTCTACATAAAAACTTCCTTGAAAATAAGGAATAATCCAAACTGTATTTCTATCGTAGGCAGAAATGAATGAAATTTTAAATTTTTTTAATTCACTATAAAATTTTAATGCAAATAAAGGATTATTTATTGTTCTTGTATAAAATATTTCAAAAGGCGTTTTAAATATTTCACTTCCTTCAGAAAAAAATGGCTTTTTTCTGGATAATAAATTGCAGAAATTGTATTAATATCTATTTCTTTTGCATCAGTTTCTATTTGAGAATAATCAGGATTTAATGCTAAATTGAAAATTTTTGTATATGTTAAATAATACTTTATTGTTAACCAAAATTTATATGTGATTTTTTCCTCTTTATTACTAACAAAATAAGGTAAAAATTCAAAAGGGCGAGTTATTTTTATTTCTTTTTCTAAATAAATCTTACCAGCATACACAACAGGGTTTAAAATTTTCCAACAGGATGAGGAGACCAAATATAACAATGAAGAACATCCCTTGGCCTTATACGAGAAATATTTTCTTTAAAAAACTTGATATCTTTTCCAAGTCCTATACTTTTAAAGGGAATGGAAATTTCAATTGTCCAAGATGTATCATTTATTTTTGCATCTGCATCCCATATAATATCTTTTAAAATAACTTGTGAAGTAGAACCAATGTATATTATATAATTAAAATGTTTTATTCCAAATGGATTTACAGCAAAGGAATAACTTTTTGAACTTATAGTATCTTTATAAATATGTAGCCAAACATGATCATCCTGAAAAATTTTAAAGCTTTCTCTTGGACTTACTTTTGTTGCTCTTATTTCTTTTATATTTTTTCATAACATATAATTCCGAATTATAAATTTTCATCATCATAAAGAAGAAGTATTTTTGTATTAACATCAGGTTTTTCTATTTTATCCCATGTCATTTCAAAATTTAATGAATCAATTGCCCGCTTCCTTCCATTTTTTTTCATATAAATAACCATCAATTTTTATATGTCCTTTAATCTTTTTTGCTGTAAGAGAAGATAAAGTATATTTTTCCTGTGAAAAAATATTGGAGTAAAAAATTATGAGAACAAAAAATTTAAATTTTTGTAATTGCACTTTCCATCTCCTTTTTTATTTCCTTTATTTTTCCATCTTCAATGGGTATCGCAAAAAAGAAGATTTATTATATTGTATTATATAAAATTTTTAAAATCCTCTACTGACATTTTTGTCAATTTTTATATTATATTTTTTTAAAATTCCATAAACTTGTCTTTTGGAAAGTTCAAGTTCTTCACAAAGACCTTTTATATTTCCACCATTTTTTAAATATTCCTCTATAATCTTTTTCTGAAAACATTCAAAAATTTCTTTTATTTTATATTTCCTTTTTCTTAAACACCAATTATCAATCATACTTTCTGGAAAATCATAAATATCTATTTCCTTTTTATTTGAAATTTTTATATATCTGCAAAATCTCTCAAGTTCCCTAACATTTCCATAAAAAGGATAACAATATAAAAATTCTAATGCCCTTGTTTTAAATTTTATTTCATCTCCTAAAAAATATTTTATTAAATTCTCTATCTCCTCCCTTTCTTCCCTTAAAGATTTTAATTTTACTGTTAAATCACTTATTCTATGATATAAATCCCTTCTGAATTTCTTTTCCTTTACAAGTTTTTCAAGATTTTCATTCGTCGCAGATATAAGTAAAAAATTTGACTCCTTTTCTTTTAAATCACCTATTTTTCTGAATTTCCTTGTTTCAAGAAATCTTAAAAGTTTTACCTGAATATTTAAGGGAATATTTGAAATTTCATCCAAAAAAAGTGTTCCATTATTTGCAATCTCTATTAAACCAATCTTATCCTCTTTTGCATCCGTAAATGAACCTTTTTTATGACCAAATAACTCTGATTCTAAAAGTGTTTCAGGACAAGAGGATATATCCAAGGCAACAAATTGACCCTTTATATTTAATTTTTTATGAATTTCCCTTGCAAGAACTTCCTTACCTGTCCCTGTTTCTCCATATATTAAAATGTTAAAATTTTTAGGAAGATTTAAAGGAATTTTACTTATGGCTTCCCTTAATGATTTCCTTAAATACATAAGAGTTTGAATTATAAGGAAATAAAAAATTTTGTTTCAAATCTAATTCAAAACTATTGTAAATTAAATTTCTCTGCTTCACCCTATTTTACCAAAATTCCATTTGAAATATGAATTATATAATCGCTTTTAATAATCGGCAATTTCCTATGGGTTATAAAAATTATTGTTTTATTTTCTATTTTTTGAATTTCCCTCAATTTTTCAACAATTTCCTTTTCTGTATTTATATCCATGTTTGATGTTGCTTCATCTAAAATAATAATTGAAGAATCTTTAAAAATTGCCCTTGCGATGCATATTTTTTGTTTTTCTCCTCCAGAAAGTTTTTCACCTATTTCCCCTTTTTCACTTTTTAAATCTTTTTTTAAAATTTCTTCAATTTTTAAAAATTTTACAATCTCATCAAATTTTTCATCCTTTTCTTTTCCCATCAATATATTTTCTTCTATTCCAAAATTAAAAAGAATGGGAAATTGACCTGCATAAGAGATATTTTCATACCATAATTCATCATCTATATCATTAAGGGAAATTTCATCAAGAAGTATTTCACCTTTATCTGGTTTTAAAAATTTTAAAATTAAATATGCTATTGTTGTTTTCCCTGAACCTATTTCTCCTATAATAGAAGTCCATTTTCCTAAGGGAATTTTAAAGGATAAATTTTTTAAAACTTCTTTTCCCTTATATTTAAAGAAAACATTTTTAAAATACAAATATTTAAATTCTTTTAAATTTAAATCTTTTTGAACTTTAACTAATTTTTTCTTAAATTGAGGTAAATTATAAATCTCATCTATTCTTTCTATTGATGCCTTTAAAGAACTAAAAAGAATTGGAATTTTAAATAAGAATAAAAGGGGATAAACTCCTCTTAATGCATAAGTATGAAAGGAAATTAATCCCCCAATTGTAAATTCCCCTTTAAAAATAAGATAAGAACCATACCCAAAAATTAAAGGGAAAAAGATAATGGTTGAAAAAATTTCACTTGTAAAACCACTTGCCATTCTAAAAAATTGTAATTTTACTCTTTTTTCAATACAATCTTTTGCTATATCTTTAAATTTATTTTGAAGCATCTTTTGCATCTTATAAACCTTTAATTCTTTTAAACCATTTAAAATATTTTCCCAAAAGGATAAATGAATAGAAGAAAATTTTCTTTCCTCTTTTGCAACTTCTCTTACCCTTTTCCTAAAAATTTCCATAATTAAAGGTATAAAGGGCAACATCAAAGATGTGATTAAGGCGAGTTTCCAATTTAAAATAAAAAGAAAAGAATAAATTATGATAATACTCAAAAAATTTATTAATATCTCTATCAATGTTTCTGTGAGGAAAGATTCAAAATTAGCAACATCTTCATTAACCCTTGTAAGAATATCACCTTTTGTATGTTCTTCAAAGAAAAAATAAGTAGAAAACAAAAACTTATTTAAAATAATTTCTCTAATATAAAAAGAAATTTTACTACCTACATATTTATATAGATATCCACTTATTACATTAAATAAATGCCTTATAATAAGTAAAAAAGTTAAAAAAGAAGAAAGGAGTAAAAGAAGTTTAAAATTTTTTGGAATTATTGCCTTATCTATAAGAAACTTCAATATATAAGGATCTAATAAAGAAAGAAATGTATGAAATAAAACTACTAAAAAAATCAAAATTTGAAATTTGTAAAATTTTTTAAAAATTAAAATTATCCATTCTCTTTTCATAATTTAATTTTAAAGTTTCGATTTAAAAATTTTCACTTATTTTTACTTCCCCCTCCTTATATACAAAGGATATAACATTTTAGAGTTTACGGATAACAACACCCTTGATATCTACAACAAGTAACCACAGTAGCTCCGCCTACTATTGGCGATTCGGCTCCTACGAGACCTTTAGGAAGGTATTTTTTCTCCTATCCCTATCCATATTATTGGGTTTTCCCATTTCATTTTTCACCTCCTTTTTATTTTGGATTATTAAAATTTTTAGTTCTCCACATTTTTTTATAAATTCCCGTGTATCTTTTTCTATATTTTCTCTCCATGTCTTGCCATATTTTTTTACTAAATTTTCTATTATATCCCATACATTATTTATTCCTTTATCAATTAATTTAAATATCTCTTTGCCTCCGCCTTCTATAAGGTAAAACTTACGGTCTTTTAAATTTAAAATGATTATTTCATCTTTAATTTCCCGATAAGCAATAAATTCAGGAATTTGGAGTTCCTTCATATTTTTTCTCCCATATTTCTTTAAATATTTGTGCTAACATACAATTAAATTTACTAGGAATAAATATATCTCCATTTTCATTCCAATTATGAGCCATACAAGCGTCACAAAAAAGATTATATTCACATTCAATGTAATTTTTGAAGTCTTCTGAATTAATTTTTCTTATCAATCTTAAAACTAAATTATTTTCCCATATTTCTTTTAAAGGCCTAACTAATATATTTTCAATAGGGAATTCAAATATGGGACATATATGAACATTTCCTTCACTATCAATACGAAGAACATTTCTACCTGCTCCACATATTAACGCAGGAGAAAATCTCTTAAATATAGGTAAACTGTGCTTTTTATAAAATTCTATCAATTCCTCTCTTGACGGCATAAATTCCATACAATTTTGGTTTTTTATAGGATGAACTGGATAAAAAGTAATAGTGTTTTCCGAGATACCCTTCTTCTCGAAAAATGCACAAATATTTTCAAATTCTTTTATATTCTTTTTATTTAATACTACATGAATATTGAAAGGTACTTCCTCTTTTTTAAGAGCCAAAATTACATCTATTATTTTCTCTATAGGATAAGAAATTCCGTATATTTGTGTACATAATTCTTTATCTATTGCATGTAGACTTATTGTGATAGATTCGATGTAATATTTTTTAAATTTTGGAATATCTTTTTTTTCTAGTAAAACTCCATTAGTTACAATGCTTACAACAAATGTATTTTTTCTTGCAAACTCTATTAATTTCCAAAAATCCTCTCTTATTAAAGGTTCTCCTCCAGAAAAAATTAACCAAAAACATTTATTTTCTTTAAGGTCTTTAATTATTTTTTCCCATTCTTGGGTATCTATTTCTCTCTTTTTTCGATAATTTTCCCTTTGAAAACAGAAAAAACAACGGGCATTACATTTAGAAGTAAGTTCTAAATAAGCATGTAAAGGAATATTGAATTTTAAAGTTTTCCATAATATTTTTGAATATATTTCTCTATTTTGGAGATTTATAATTTGTATACACATTTTATTATATTATATGAAATTTTTATGCCAAAATTTTAAAAATTAAAAATTATTGAAAATCAATTATTTTAAAATTTATTACTGACATTTTTGTCAATTTTTATAT
>Ga0197143_1001948_pt1 | contig 16214 bp, 11 predicted proteins | sample GBS70_MetaG_FD_148603 | JGI IMG/M metagenome (GOLD analysis project Ga0197143, IMG submission 148603) | Sediment microbial communities from Great Boiling Springs, Gerlach, Nevada, United States - GBS 70_MetaG | ecosystem: Environmental > Aquatic > Thermal springs > Hot (42-90C) > Sediment...
TTTAGACCTCCTTTTTAATCTTTGTTGACAAGAGTAAAATATTATAATAAATCAAAATTTCCATTTTATTTTTCATACTCATTATTTTATAATATTAATTTTTAATCAAAAGTCAAGAAAATTTTAATGCTTTAAATTTAAAAAGAGTTACTTTTAACAAATAAATAAATGAACCTTCCTTACTTTCTTTTTGGTTTTTCTTTGGTTGTTTTTTTTAAAATGTAAAAAATAAACTATTAACAGATAGCACCTATCCCATTATCAGAATAGGTGCTATAAAAAACAAAAAATTATTATTAAAAATGATAATTAAAAATAATAAAATCTTACCCAAAAATTTATAAAAGACCTTTTTCTTTTAAAAAATTATCAATAATCTTTTCTAATTTCTTTGTCTTTTCTTTAAAATAGTATTCAATATGAATAATCGGCTTATCTAATTTAAAGAGTCTATTTAAATCAATGGGCGTTGCTGAAATTATGTAGTCTACTTTTGCCTTTTCTAAGGTCTTTTTTAAATCTTCAATCTGATTTTCTTTATAACCGATTGCTGGTATAACATATTCCAAATGGGAATATTCTTTAAAAATCTTTTTATAAATACCAACCGCATATTTATGGGGTTTTTCAATTTTAAGCCCCAATTTTTTGGCATACAAATAACCAGCACCAAAAGCCATACCGCCATGGGTAGTTGTCGGTCCATCTTCCACCACTATCGCTTTCTTTCCCTTTTTAACTTTTATCGCTTTATCCTTTAATTGAGGAACCAAATCAGCCATTATTATCCCTGCTTTATTATTATATCTTTTGATATTTTCTTTTAAAATTTTTAACTGTTTTTTTGTAGCCGAAGAAACTTTGGAGATACACAAAACATCGGCCATTTGGAATAAAGCAAAACCCGGATGGGATTCTATTTCATTACCGGCTCTTAAAGGGTCACAAACAACAAATAAAAGGTCGGGTTTGAAGAAAGGAAAGTCATTATTACCGCCATCCCAAACAATTAAAGAAAATTCTTCTTCCGCTTTTCTTAAAATACCTTCATAGTCAACACCGGCAAAGACAGTATTACCCATTTTTATATGGGGTTCGTATTCTTCCCTTTCTTCAATGGTTGCCTTATAAAAATCTAAATCTTCTAAATTCTGAAATTTCTGAACTGCCTGCCTTTTAAAATCACCATAAGCCATTGGATGTCTTACCACGCAAAAATTAACATTTTTCTTTTTTAAAATTTCGCAAATCTTCCTCGTTAATGGACTTTTACCGGCACCAGTCCTTACCGCACAAATAGCAACAACTGGTTTTTTGCTTTCTAACATCGTTTCTTTAGGACCAAGAAACATAAAGGAAGCACCAGCTGCTAAGACTTTTTCCGCTCTTTCCATAATATATTTATAATCCACATCCGAATAAGCAAATACTACTAAGGAAACATCCTTTTCTTTTATCAAATTAATAAGCTCATTTTCCGAATATAAAGGAATACCATCCGGATAAAGTTCACCAGCAAGTTCTTTAGGATAAATTCGTCCTTCAATTTCGGGAATCTGCGTTTGGGTAAAAGCCACCACTTCGTAATCCGGGTTATTTTTAAAAAAGAGATTAAAATTATGGAAATCCCGACCGCCGGCTCCCATAATAATAACCCTTTTTCTTTCTTTCATAATTTTCTCCTTTTAAAAAAGTGTCCTTTGACCTTCTTTTTTCTCTTCTTTCTTTTCAAAAATTCTTATTTCGCCAAAAACTCCGTCATAGCCGGGTAAAATTTTAACTTCTCCTTTTCGCATCTTTTCAATACCTTCGCCAATTTTTAAATAATTTTTCTTTATCTCTTCCACCGGCACATTTAACAAAATTTCAAATTCCGGAGCAATCTTTTTTACCATTTCTAAATAAAGATTTTTCACCGCTGTACTTTCTTTGGAAACATTTAGAGCCTCAGCAATTATTTCATCAAGAGGGATTAAATTTTTGAAAGGAATAGCATTTTCCGGCACAAAACCTTCTTCTCTATCAGCTAAAAGTTCTACTCGGTGTAAAACCCCAATAGTTACCTTCTTCCCACAAACCGGACAAACATCATTATTCAAAATACTCTCTTTTGGTGATAATCTCAAATTACAATTACGATGACCGTCATAATGATATTTCCCTTCTTCCGGAAAAAATTCAATCGTAAATAAAAATCTTTTTTTATCTTTATTTTTTAAGACATCTCTGATTTCATAATAACTAATTTTTGAAATTTCAAAAACATTGGCTTCTCTGCCAATTTTTTGGGGTGAATGGGCATCAGAATTAGAGATTAAAGTAAAATTATCTAAAGAGGAAAGTCGCCAATTCATCTTTGGGTCAGAGGAAAGGCCAGTTTCTAAGGCAAAGATTTCTTTAGTTAAATCTAAAAAACATTCTTCAATAGAATCAAAACCCGCCACACTGCCAAAAAGGGAAAAATGGGGAGTCCAAATGTGAGCCGGAACAATAAAAGCATCTTCATCAATCTCTTTGATAAAACTTAACATATCATAAGAAGAAAGATTTAAAGTCGGGCGCCCATCGCTTCCTAACTCGCCATATTTTGCCAAAAACTTACTTATCTCTTCTGCTTTTTTAAAAGAAGGCGTATAGATTAAATTATGGATTCTCCTCAATTTTCCATCTTGCTGATAGATATTACTTACTTCTGTTTGTAAAATAAAATATATCCCGTCTTTTTCGGCTAAACCAATTTCTTCTATTTCTTTTAATTCTTTTTTTAAAATCTTAAACCATTCCGGATGGGTAAAATCACCAGTGCCTAAAATTTTTATTCCTTTATATTTAGCATACTCAACCAATTTTTTTATTTCCATATCGCGACTGGTTGCTCGGGAATATAAAGAATGGATATGTAAATCAGCAATAATCATAGGTATTTATTATAACTAATTAAATAAATTTTTTCAAATAATTTTGAAAATTTTAGAAGTTTTCTTAAAATTATCAAGTGAAAATTTTAGTTCCTTGTTTTTGCGGTCCTACCGGTGTTGGCAAAACTGACTTGGCCCTTTTATTTGCCGAAAGATATAATTTCGCTATCATCTCCTGTGACTCTCGTCAGATTTATAAATATTTAGACATTGGTACTGCTAAACCACCTAAAGAAATAAGAGAAAAATATGAATTTTATATGATTGATATTATCACCCCGGATAAATATTATTCGGCTCACCAATACGCTCAAGAAACCGCTAAGATAATTGAGGATTTAAAAGAAAAAAATAAAAGGTTTTTAATGGTGGGTGGCAGTGGTCTTTATTTTAAAGCCCTATTTTCTCCCTTTTTCCCTGCTCCGGAAGTTGATTGGGGTTTAAGAGAAGAACTGCAAAAGAAACCCTTATCCCTTCTTTATGAAGAATTAAAAAAAGTGGATAAATTAAGTGCTGAAAGAATCCATCCCCACGACAAGCAACGAATTATTCGCGCCTTAGAGATTTATTACCTAACAAAAAAGCCTTTTTCCGATTTTATTACCCAAAAGGGAGAAAGTAAATTTCAACCCCTTTATATTGGGCTTAATTTAGAAAGAAAGGTGCTGTATCAAAGAATAAACGAACGGTTTGAAAAAATGGTTGAAATGGGGCTCATTGAAGAAGTGGAAAATCTTTTAAAAATGGGATATGATGAAAATTCACCGGGTTTAAGAACTATCGGTTATTTGGAAGTAATTGCCTATCTCAAAGGGAAATTAACTAAAGAAGCAATGATTTCTTTGGCAAAGAAAAATACCCGCAATTATGCGAAAAGACAGATTACCTGGTTTAAAAAGGAAAATATTCCCTACTGGCTAATCAACAATTCTTTGGAAGAAAGTTTTTCTAAAATAGAAACTATTTTAAAAAATCACCAATTGTTATAAATTGAAAAGCTTTTCTTTTCCTTCGTTTAAAATATTCTTTTTATTAATTTTTTCTATTCTCTTTGCTACTATAATAAATTTTAAGCTTTTCTTTATTTTATTAACCTTACCCTTTCTTTATTTTTGCTTTAAAAAACAAGCCTATCTTTATTATCTTCTCTTTTTTCTTGCTTCAAGTTTTTATCATTCTCTTTTATTGCCTAAAAAGATAAAGATTGAAGAAGGTATTTTTAAAGGGAAAATTAAGGAAAAATATAAAGGAGGTTATTATTTAGAATTAACCGAATATTACCATCAAAATAATTTTTATTTAATCAACGAAAAGGTTTTTTGGAACACAAAAGAAAATTTTTCCATTGACAAAGAAATAATATTTTATGGAAAATTAACCAAGCAAAATTTTTATTTGGTTAATGATTTCTTTTTATTGAAAGAGAAGAAAAAGAGAGAAATTAAAATTTTTGAAAAAATAAAAAAGGCAATAGCCAAAATATTCTCTAAATATTTAGAAAAGGAAAAGGCCTCGCTTGTTTTTGGGATTTTTCTTGGTGATAAAAAAGAATTAGCTAACAAAATAAAAGAAGATTTTAAAAAAACTGGTCTTTATCATCTTTTAGCCGTTTCCGGACTTCATATTAACATTTTGGCTTTTGTTTTACTTTTATTTTTAAGTATTTTAAGAATTCCTTTTTCACTCCGTTATTTTCTTTTAATAATTATTCTTTTTATTTATGCCGGCCTCTGCTCTTTCCGCCCATCAATTTTAAGAGCCGGTTTGATGTTTCTCTTTGTTATTCTTTCTTATTTTTTAAAGCGAAAAACTTTGCCGTTGAATAACCTTTTTAATGCCGGAATATTAATCTTGTTATTTTCGCCTTTAAATTTATTTAATATTAGTTTTTTGCTTTCTTTCTTAGCCACTTTTGGAATTTTATATTTTTATCCTTTAACAAAAAATCTTTTAAAAATTAAAAATCAGCTTTTAAAAAAATATCTTTTTGAACCCTTGCTCATCTCTTTATCAGCTTATTTAGCTACCGCACCAGTGATTATCTATTCTTTCAAAGCTTTACCAACCGCTCCAATTATTGCTAATCTTTTTGTTCTCCCCTTGATTGCCTTGATTCTTCCGCTGATTCTTTTAGTGCTTTTCTTTGCCCTCGTTCTACCTTTCTTTGCCCTTATCTTTTCTCAAACTTTAAATTTCTTAATAAAAATTTTAATTATTTTAATCCATTATTTTTCCCAGATTTTTCCTTTAATCAAATTGGGAAAAGAATTTGCCTTTTTCTTTTCTATCTTCTTAATGGCTTTAATCTTCTTTAGCGAATCTCTTTACCAGAAGAATTCTTATTAAGACTCCCAGATTGGTAAAAACTGCTAAAAAGATAATTAAAGGGAAAAGCTGGTTAAAAATACCGAAAAGGAAGATTAAAAAAAGTCGGAGATCCCGGGAGGGCGGTAAGAGGGGATTAGCAAAATTATGAGAAAACAAAAGCTTCTCTTTTTCTTTTAAAATCATTGACATATTGGAACCAATAATAGCCAAAATAGCTAAAGGAAAGATTAAATTTTGATTAGTTTTTAAATAATGAGCAAAAGCCAAGGAAAGAATAATTATCGTATCACTGTAGCGGTCAAGAACGGCATCTAAATAAGCACCAAATTTTGTGGTCGCCAATTTTAACCGCGCAATCTCACCATCAACCCCATCAAAAATTGATACCAATTGAACTAAAAGCGCTCCTAAAATATTAGAGAAGAAAAAACTGAAAGCTGCCAAAATTGTTAAAAGAAAATTTATAATCGTAAGAGTGAGGGGAGAGCAGTTTAAATTGATTAAAAGTTGAGTAAACAATTTGGAAATTTTTCGATTGATATTTCTACTAATTATTCCGTCTTCCTTTTTGCCACAATGATTTAAAAGATAATTACTTGCCCATTTTTTGCTTTCTTTATCATTAATGTTAAAAACATATTCATCTTTTTTCAAATAAAAGGGCTTTATTTTTTCTTTTTTAAGATATTCTTTAATAATCAAACTCAACTCCGATTCTTTTCCGTTATCATTTAATTGGCAATCTCTTTTTCGCAAAAGAAAGATGCCACAATCAACACCATCAAAATCTTTTAAATCTTTACCAATATCAGCCAGATAACCGTTATCAATTTTTACTTTGGTTTCTGCAGATAGGTCTTTTATTAAAGAAAAGTTTTGGTTGACCACAATAAAAGAACCTTCGGCTTTTAAAAGTCTTTCAATAATTGTCGGTGAGTAAATATGGTCCGCCATCAATAAAAGAAAAGGCTCATTTTCTTTAAGTGTTTCAACACCTAAAAGAAACGAAGCACCGTTGCCTTTTTCATAATCATTATTATAAATAAATTGAAAATTTATATTTTTATTCTTGAATTTTCTTTTTAAATATTCCTCAATCACTTTTCCCTTATAACCTAAAACGACAATTATTTCTTTAATTCCAGTTTTTAACAAAGGAATAATCACCCTTTCAATTAAAGAAAGTCCAAGTACTTTATGTAAAGGTTTCGGAAGCGAAGAGTTCATTCGCTCACCTTTGCCAGCAGCCAAAATAATCGCCTTCATTTTTTAAACCCTTTTTTATTTTCCAATTTTGAGGTCTTTAATTTAAGACCTCTTTCTTTCGCCTACGGGGTTAGTTGTCGGGTTAGGCCGAAAGAGTAGCCCGGCTTTCCGCCTTCACCCCACGCCTTCTTTTAGAAGGCACAATTATCCCCCGCTCGGCATTTTTGAAAATGCCGATTCGGCATTGGCATAACTATATTAATATAGGACTTTTTTAATTAAAAGTCAAGTTATTGACTTATTTTCTTTTTGTTTTATAATTTTTAATGCTTTTTCTTTTAATTTTATTTAATTATTCCGAAGTTGGTTTTTTATTGGGCGATATTACCCCCCTTTTTAGATTCCAAAGATATTATTATCCAGCGCCTGCTTTTGGCATCTTTTTGTCAAAAGAAATAAAAAAAATTGATTTATCCCTTTCTTTTTCTTATTCAAAATTAAGCAATCAATATTCTGCTCTTTATTTTTTTGAGCCAAAAATTGAATTAGAGCCAAATTTTTTAAAAATTAAAGATAAGAAATTAAATTTTTTATTGGGCCTTTCTTATCTTTCGCTTATAAGAAAAATCAATCTTAAAGAAGAGAAGGGAAATTATTTAGGTTATTCGTTTGGTTTTTCTTACAAAGAAACGTCAAAAAAGGTAATTTTTCTTTTAAAAATATCACTCACTATTATCCCAGAAAAATTGGATTATGAACAGAAAATAAATTATTATTATTTTTTAAATCCCAGGATTGGTGTTGGTTATGAATTTTAAAAAATTAATTTTCTTTTTTCTTTTCTTTTCTTTTTGTCAGAAAGATACTTTGTTAAACCGGGCAACTGGTGATTATTTTCCTTTAGAAAAAGGAAAAACTTATTACTATTACTCTTCTTCAGAAGATACAATAATTTTTAAATTTGTTGGCGATACCTTTCTTTTAGGAACAAATATGTTCTACTGCGAATATAATTTTGAACCAATCTTTTTTATTAAAGAAAAATTTAGGCTTCAAAAATTTATCTGTCGGGAATCATTACTCTTTGGAGAAATTGAAACTTTATATAAAGGCTTTGTTACTTTTCTTTCTTTTCCTTTGGTTGAAGAAGAGGAGTGGCAAGATTCAATTATTCAGGATACTTTCAAATTTTATTTAACTGGTAGAGTGTTAAAAAAAGATACTTTAAGAATTCCCTATGGATTTTTTTCTGATGTCTATTCAGTAATAATAAAAGAAAAGGAAATTATTGGCCAAGCTTGTGATTCTTTAATTTATCTATATTATTTAGCGCCGGAAGTAGGAATTATAAAAAAGGAATATGATAACCAATCGGAAGTTCTTTGTCGAATAGAATGGCCTTATTAATCTTCATTCTTTTTTTCTTATGTTACCTTTCAATGGCTATTTTTTTCAAATTCCGATTGTATCTTCTTTATGGTTTTCTTATTCTTTTTCTTTTCTTAGGTTTTTCTTTATCGGCCTATTTTTCTTTTATTGATTTTAATGTTATTATGCTTTTCATTGGCACTTTTATTATTGCCGAAGGTTTTTTTTTATCAGAAATTCCCAAAAAGATTGCCTTTCATCTTGCAAATAAAAGTAGAAGTTTATTCTCTTCAATAATACTTTTTACTCTTTTTAGCGGTTTTTTATCAATCTTTTTGGAAAATGCCTGTGTAGTTTTAATTTTGGCACCGATCGCCTTTTCTTTGGCGCAAGCTTTCCGAACTTCGCCGTTAAATTTTATCATCCCTCTTTGTTTAGCCAGTAATCTTCAAGGTTCAGCAACTTTGATTGGCGACCCACCAAGTATGATTTTAGCCGAAAAGGCTAATTTAGATTTCTTAGATTTTTTTATCTTTCAAGGAAAACCTTCTTTATTCTTCATTGTTCAATTTGGCTTTCTCTTTTCTTTATTGAGTATTTATTTAATTCTTAAACCTGTGAGCCGTGAAGTATCAACCGAAAACTGGAAACTGTTGGATATCCACCGAGAAGTCCAGCAAGAAACGGCTAACGGAAAACGGAAGATTTTTTTAATTATTCTCATTCTTTTTATTTTAAGTTTAGCAATCTTTCCCCGAATTTTTAAAGGAAATAATTATCTTTTTTACGCCGCTCTCATTTCTCTCTTTTATGCTTTTTTAACATTACTTTTTCTTTTTCTCTTTAAATTGATAAAGCCTATTGATTTTTTAAAGATTGTTGACTATGAAACAGCACTTTTTTTAATTGGTGTCTTTATCCTTATCGGTATTTTTAAAGCCGGTGGCGGACTTTTACTTTTAAAAGAATTTTTAAAAATCTTCTTTCTTTCAAAACCAATTGTTATCTATTGTTTAATCATCTTCTTTTCTTTATTATTCTCTTCTTTTATGGATAATGTGCCTTTCTTTTTATTGGTCTCCGAATTGATAAAACTTTTTTATCCCGAAGGAAAATTATTTTATCTCTTGATGTTTGGTTCGTTGATTGCTTCCACAATTGGTGGTAATATTACCCCCTTTGGTGCTTCGGCAAATGTTGTTGGTGTCGGTTATTTAAAAAGAAAGGGAATAAAAGTTGGTTTCTTTGATTTCTTTAAGTTAGGGCTACCTTTTTCTTTAATGGGAACCTTTGCCAGTGCTTTATTACTTTATTTTCTTTATGGTTTATGATTCTGATTAAAAATATTTCTCAATTGTTATTAATGGATAAAGAAGATTTTACGATTATTGAAGATGGTTATTTAATTATAAAAAATGGCAAAATTTTTGATTTTGGGAAAATGGGCGATTTAAAAGTGAAAAAAAAGGATTGCCAGATTATCAATGCTGGTGGTTGTTGTTTGATGCCTGGTTTTATTGATTCTCACACTCACTTCTTCTTTTCCGGTGAAAGGGACGAAGAATTGGAGATGAGATTAAAAGGAGAAAGTTATTATGAGATTTTAAAAAGGGGCTTCGGGATTTATTACACGGCTAAAAAGACAAAAGAAAAAAATGATGAAGAGTTATATAAAGAAAATTATCAAAAATTGTTAAAGGTATTAAATTGGGGAACAACAACCATTGAAATAAAAAGTGGCTACGGAATCTATCCCGATGAAGAGTTAAGACATTTAAGAATTATTAAAAAGTTAAAAGAAAAACTAAAGGAAAAAATTACCATTTTGCCAACTTTTCTTATTCATGTAAAACCAAAAGATATCAAGAAAAGAGAATATCTTTCTTTAATGAAAAAGACAATGGAAATTGTCAAAAAAGAAAAATTGGCAATCTTTTGTGATGTCTTCTGTGAAAAGGGAGAAAGCACTTTTTCTCATAAAGAAAGTTTGGAACTTCTTTCTTATGCCAAAAAATTGGGATTAATCCCTAAAATCCATGCTAACGAGTTAGCAAAATCAAAAGGTGATTATGTAGCTTATCAAGTTGGTTGTCTTTCGGCTGACCATTTAATTTATCCAGAAAAAAAGAATTTGAAATTAATGAAGAAAAAAAATGTTGTCGGCACCCTTTTGCCGGGAACTTCTCTCTTTTTACAGCTAAAAGATAAACCACCGCTAGAGTTTATGAAGAAATTAAAATTAAAACTGGCAATCGCCAGTGACTATAATCCGGGAACTTGTCCGATTTATCAAATGCCGATAATAGCCGCTCTCGGATGCTTTCTTTACGGATTTAACGAAAAAGAAGCCTTATATTACAGCACAATGGGAAATGCTTTTGCTTTAAATATTCAAAATAAAGTTGGCTCCATTGAAAAAGGAAAAGATGCCGATTTGTTAATTTTAAAATACGAAAGATATCAAAAGCTTTTTTACTATTTTGGAGAAAATCCAATAAAAACCGTAATAAAAAAAGGCAAGATAATTAATCTTTAATGATAAAGATTTTCTTATTTATCTCATAACCTTCGTATTTTAATTTCAAAATGTAAATTCCTTTTCTTAATTTTGGCATATTAAAATCTCCTTTTTTCTGATAAACAAGATTTCCTAAGAGATTATAAATTCTCAGCTCCTTTGGTTTTTTTTGGAGAGTATTTAATTTTTCTAAGTTTAAGGCCGGCTTTATTTCTTTCTTTGCTTGGGCTAAAAATGTTTTTCTGGGGAGATAGCGCCAAAATTCATAGGTATTACTTCCTTTAAAGGCATAGACAATTTTATTTACTTTATCATAACATAAGGCACCACCACTTTTTACCTTTTTATTACTGGGTAGCAAAGGAATCGGTTCCAACTCAAACCATTCATCATTAGCAATATCGTATGCCCAAAATTCATCAGAATTACCACCTTTAAAGGCATAAATCCTTTCACCATCGCAAGCTAAAGCTGCTCCATCTTTTGCTTTCTTTTTCTTCAAACTCCTGCCAATAAGTGGTAAATCTTTTTTCTTTTCAAAGGAATCTTTTCTTAGGTCATAAACAAAAAATTCATTAGTGCTACCTTTTAAGATGTAAACATAACGGTTATCAGTAGTAAGCGCACTACCTTTCTTAAATTTTTTCTCACCGGGTAATTCTTTAAGGGAAAACCAGCTATCTTTTTCAATAAAATAGCAATAAAATTCTTTGGTGTTTCCTTTTAAAAGAATAATATAATTGGTATCCGAAGAGAGCGAAAGATATATTAATCCGCTACCACCACCAGGTCCTTTTTTACCTGGAATATCTTTTTTCCTCTCCCAGCTATCCAACTCTGGATTATAAGCATAAAATTCTTTAGTCTTATTACCTTTTATTGCAAAAAGAAGATTATAAGCATCAGCAAATGCTAATGCTCCACCATCTTTCACATTTTTACCTTTATCACCAGCTGGTAAAGGTTTTCCTTCTCGCCAAGAATTAGTTGCATAAGAGTAGATATAAAACTCCCGCGTATTATTTCCTTTAAAGGCAAAAACCTTGTTATTTCCAAAGGCTAAAGCCGCACCACCTTTTACCCCCTTATAACTGCCGCGCGGAATATCCCTTAATAAAAGCCAAGGCTCATAACTTTGGACAACAAAATTTTTGCTTAAGGTATTATTCTCTAGCACCATATCTCCCGGTAGTTCTAAAGAAACAACTATCCGAAAATTACCTTCAGTTGCTTGCCAAGGAGAAAAATTAACAATCCTATTTTCGTAAGGTGAAAGGTCTCCAAAAACTGAATCTAAATAAACTAATGAGGAATTTTGATAAATAGCCAATTTTAAAAGAAAACTGCCCGAAACATTACCAAAATTTCTCACCTCAATTTGGGGAATTATTTCTCCTTCGGAAATAGAATCGCTTGGTGAAATTATTCTTAAAATACCGATATCCAAAACTTTAACAAAATGACTGCTTCTTAAAGTATCATTAGCGGGATTGATATCTTTTAATAAAGAATCGATTACACAGCGAGAACAAACATAATCCCTTCTTTGTGGTTGCCAGCTATCAAAAACAACGGTTAATGTCTCATCAGGAGCCAAATTTAAATAGCGATAGGAATAATACTCATCACCAATCTTAAAAGAGATTTTAAAATGTTCTTCCTCAGTTCCATAATTTTTTACCAAAACGGCAACCGGATAAACCTGATTAGAGTCACATTCTTCTGGTGGTGAATAAATAGTAATTATTCCGCAATCATGGACCTTTATATAAAATATTTCACTCAATTTATTATTATCAGGAACTTGGTCGCCAATAAGGGCGGTAGAACAAGTAACGGTATATTCCCCTCTTCTTGCTACTTGCCAAATAGGAAAATCTATTATCCGCTGTTCATTAGGTAAAAGATTATTAACCAAAGTATCAATCTCCCAATAATAGTTATCGCCGTTAATCCTTATTCTTGCTAATAGACTAACAACTGTATTACCATAATTCTTTATCTTTCCTTGCGGAGTTAAAAAACCAGTAGAGTCCACATTACCTTTCGGCGATATAATCTCCATAAACCCGACATCCAAAACTCGGACAAATACTGAATCAATTTGATAATTATTATTAGGAATCTGGTCATTTATCAACAAAGTGCATTTTACCAAATGATTTCCTCGGATAAGGGCTTGCCATTCTTGGAAGGTAAGCGTTGTCTCTTTTTCGGCAGTTAAATACAAGAAGGTTGAATCCCGATAGTGGTTACCAATTTTAAAAATTATTGGAAACTCATTATCAACATTGCCGTAATTTTTTATTTTTACTTGCGGTAGAATAGAACTTCCAGAATCAACAATTCCCGAAGGCGTTATTATCTCAACAACCCCCACATCATTTACCCTTACAAATACTGAATCGGTTAAAATATTATTCTCCAAAAACCGGTCGTTTATCAATAAGGTACATTTAACTAAATGTTTGCCTCTTAAGGAGGCTGACCATTGACTAAAAGAAAGAGTTGTCTCTTTATCAGCAGGAATATTTAAAGATAAAGAATCAAAATAAGAATTACCGATTTTAAAATAACTTTTAAAGCTGGCAGCAACATTACCATAATTCTTTATTTTTACTAAAGGATTGAGAACTGAACCAGAATCAATAACACCCTTAGGCTGTAATATTTCTTTAATACCCACATCAAAAACCCTAACAAAGACGGAATCTGTTTTATAATTATTAGTAGGAATAAAATCATTTATAACCAAAGAACATTTAACATTATGTTTCCCCCTTTGATTGGCTAACCACGAAACAAAGGAAAGAGTAGTTTCTTTGTTACCCAAAAGAGTAAGAAAAAGGGAATCCCGATAATTACTACCAATTTTAAAAATCACTCCCAAACTTTCAATCGTATTACCATAGTTCTTTATCTTTGCTCGGGGTATATGGGTTGTGCCCGAATCAACGGTCCCGGTTGGCGCTAAAATGGAAACAACTCCCACATCTCTTACGCGAACAAAAATGGTCTCAATTTTTCGGTTATTATTAGGATTATAATCGTTACGAAGATAGACTGAACAATTAACGACCCATGTGCCTCTCTGTCTTACTTGCCAATTAGCAAAATTTACTGTTCTTTCTTGACCCGGTGAGAGATTACTAACTAATTGAATATTATTATAAAAGTTTCCAATTCTCATCCGCACAGTACAAGTAGGAATAAGAATATCGCCAAAATTCTTAACTTTTGCCTTGGGAGTAATAGTTATTCCCGAATCAATTATCCCTTTGGGAGCAACAATTTCGGTTACGCCAACATCGTAACGATAACCATAAACCGAAACATCATCAATATAAACTCCTTCCCTAACTATTGAATCATCGGAAGCTAAACGAAATCTTATTTTTGTTGCTGTATTAGGAATTGGTGACATTACCCTTTGATAAAAACCGCCAATCGAACCGTTAGATTGCCAAAAAGTTACCCAACTATCGCCAACTAAATATTCAAAATAGATATAATCATTGGTATCTAAATCCTGATAGATATAGAAAGTTACTGCACCATTATAAAAATTGGAAAGATTAACCGACCTTTCCATCCAGATATTGATATTATTTCGGTAGATACTATCCTTACTACATTTAACACTGTAAGGAGAAGAATGATAACGGTTAGAAACCTTTGTCCAAGTATCACCCACCCCTCCGCAAGTCCAATTTTGAGGAAAACTATCCATATTATCATACCAAATCAAAACTTGGCTGAAAGAAAGAGAAATAAAGAGAAGAAATATTGTTACTCGCATTTCCACCTCCTTAATCTTGGTTAGTCAACCCACCCCTGCTGACTAACCAATTTATTATATTATAACCAAATATTAAAAATAGTCAATAAAAAATTATTTGACTATGTTTATATTTTTCAAGAACTTACAATTTTTTAAAAATTTTTCCTTTAGGGGTTACTTTAAATATTTTTGGATAAATTCGGTCCTTATTCTTTTTAATTCTTCTTTAGGAATTAACTTTAAAAGTTCCCATCCAATATTTAAGGTCTCTTCAATACTTCGGTCTTCATACTCTCCTTGACTAACAAACTTTTTTTCAAATTCTTCGGCAAATTTTAAATAAATTTTGTCTAATTCAGTTAATGCGGCTTCGCCTAAAATAACTTCTAACTCCTCAGCTTCTTTACCTTTCGCATAACAAGCAAAAAGTTGATTTGCTAAATCAGCATGGTCTTCTCTTGTTTTACCCTCGCCAATTCCTTTATCCCTTAATCGGGATAAAGAAGGTAAAACATCAATTGGTGGAAATACTTTTTTTCTTTGTAAGCTTCTTGAAAGAATAATTTGACCTTCAGTAATATAACCAGTTAAATCAGGAATTGGATGGGTTTTGTCATCTTCTGGCATTGTTAAAATCGGCATCAAAGTTATTGAACCCTTTTTCCCTTTTATTCGCCCGCATCTTTCATAAATAGATGCCAAATCAGTATAAAGATAGCCGGGATAACCTCTTCTTCCCGGCACCTCCTTTCGGGCAGCGGAGATTTCTCGCAAAGCTTCGCAATAATTAGTCATATCGGTCAAAATCACTAAAACATGCATATCCAAATCAAAGGCCAGATATTCCGCAGCTGTCAAGGCTGCTCGCGGAGTAGCAATCCTTTCAATTGCCGGTTCATCAGCCAGATTTAAGAAAAGTACGCTTCTTTCTAAAGCACCGCTTTTTTCAAAACTATCAATAAAAAAATTGGCTTCTTCAAAAGTAATCCCCATAGCTCCAAAAACCACACTAAACTCTTCTTCTTTACCTAAAACTTTTGCTTGGCGAGCTATCTGAGCGGCTAAAAGATTATGGGGAAGACCGGCGCCAGAAAAAATTGGTAATTTTTGTCCCCTTACGAGTGTATTTAGACCATCAATCGCCGAAATTCCTGTTTGGATAAATTCGTTAGGATATTCACGAGCATAAGGATTTATCGGTGCACCATTAATATCTCTTTCTACTTCGGGAATAATCTCCGGTCCGCCATCCCTTATCCTTCCTAAGCCATCAAAAATCCTTCCCAAAATATCTCTTGATAACCCAATTTTTATACCTTCGCCAAGAAACCTTACTTTTGTCTCGCTCAAATCAATTCCTCTCGTTCCTTCAAATACTTGCACTAAAGCCTTATCTTCGTAAACCTCTAATACTTGACCAAATCTTCTTTCCTCTCCCCCAACAATTATTTCTACTAATTCCAAATATTTAACCCCTTCTACCCCTTTTATCAACATTAAAGGACCTGATATTTCACTAACTTTTTTATGATATTTTATTTCAAACATTCTTCAATCTCCTTTTTAATTTCGGTAAATTCTTTTTCTACATCTTCTTCTTTTACAAATTTCATCCTGGCTATTCTTTCCCGCACTTTTAATTTTTCAATCTCTTCAATGGTTATTTTATTTTCTTCCAAAGCTTTCTTTGCCCTTTGATAAAAGTAAAGACAGACCTTAAGCATTTCGTATTGTTTTTTTAATGAAGTGTAAGTATCTATTTCTAAAAAAGCGTTCTGGTGTAAAAAGTCCTCCCGGATTATTCGGGAGGCTTCTAAAATTAACCGGTCGCTTGGCGATAAGGTATCTTTACCAACCAGGCGAACAATTTCTAACAATTCGGCTTCTTTTTGAAGAATTGCCATTGCTTCTCTTGCTAAAGGAACAAAATCACTGGCTACTTTTTTACTTAAATCTTCAGCCAAATCTTGTTGGTATAAAGAATAAGAATTTAACCAAGAGATTGCTGGAAAATGTCTTTGATAAGCCAATTTATCTTCTAATGACCAGAAGACCTTCACTACTCTCAAAGTTGCTTGAACCACTGGGTCACCAA
>Ga0197143_1001950_pt1 | contig 16208 bp, 14 predicted proteins | sample GBS70_MetaG_FD_148603 | JGI IMG/M metagenome (GOLD analysis project Ga0197143, IMG submission 148603) | Sediment microbial communities from Great Boiling Springs, Gerlach, Nevada, United States - GBS 70_MetaG | ecosystem: Environmental > Aquatic > Thermal springs > Hot (42-90C) > Sediment...
TCAGCCAAAGCGGTCGATGCAGTATACCACGTGGAACCCCCGCCCGCAGGTAGAAAGCTACGTGAATTAGCGTACAACGCGTTTTACGTCCACGACCACGGTGCGGTCTTCTATGCGCTTCAAGCACCAGACTTCGTAGTAGGCCCTACTGCCCCTCGCGCTGAGCGGAACGTGCTCGGTGTGATAGCGAAGGTAGGTATGGAACTTGTGAAGAATATCCTTGCTGCTAGGCTTGAAGCTACGCGGATGCTGGAAATATTGGGTGGACGGGCGGTGCATCCTGTGATGACTGTGCCTGGTGGTGTTGGTAAGCCGATAACCGAGGAGCAGAGGAAGGATCTGGAGCAGCGTGCTGCCAAGATGGTTGAGCTAGCGAAGCTAACGCTGAAGATTTTTGATGATGTGGTTCTCAAGAATAAAGAATATGTGGACCTAATTACTGGCGACATATACCTACACAAAACCTACTACATGGGCCTGGTTGACGAAAAAGGCAAGGTCAACTTCTATGATGGTAAGCTGAGAGTGATGGCACCAGATGGCAAGATCGTAGCAGAGTTTAACCCAAGCGATTACCTCAACTACATAGCTGAGCACGTCGAGCCCTGGTCATACCTAAAGTTCCCCTACCTTAAGTCAGTGGGCTGGAAGGGCTTCAGAGATGGAGCGGATAGCGGCATCTACCGAGTAGGACCCTTAGCTAGGCTTAACGTCAGCAACGGTTTCACAACACCTTTAGCTCAAGAAGCGTATGAAAAGTTCGTATCAGTATTAGGTAAGCCTGCGCACGCAACATTAGGCTACCACTGGGCAAGAGTGATAGAGATTATGGCAGCAGCCGAGGCGGCGCTGGAGTTAGCGAAAGACCCTGAAATCGCAAGCAAAGAGGTTAGAAGGATACCAACAGCGACACCAGATGAAGGGGTTGGTGTTGTTGAAGCACCTAGGGGTGTATTGATACACCACTACAAGACGGATAGCGAGGGTCTGGTGGAGAAACTCAACCTAATAGTAGCGACCGTACATAACAACGCAGGTATAAACCTCTCGGTAAAGAGGGCGGCTCAAAGCCTCATAAAGAACTGGCAAGTCAACGATGGTCTACTCAACATGGTTGAGATGGCCTTCAGACCGTATGACCCCTGCTTAGCCTGCGGTACACACGCTCTACTAGGGCAGATGCCGCTGGAAGTCGACATATACGATAGCAAGAAGCGGCTCTACAAGCGGCTCACAAGAGGCTAAGCAGGAGGCTCTTCTCTTTTTTGGAACACATGTTCCCCGCTTTATTAAACCTTGGTTATATCGGTATATACCAGATATGTCTGCAGGGTGGATTGGGGTATGTTTGATCCTGTTAGTATAGCTGCGGCTTTCTTCGCAGCAGGAGTGATCGCTTTCATAGTAGGTGCCCTTCTTAACCTAAGGTTGTGGTTGCTCGGCTCAGAAAGTATACCCTCTACGATAGCATCGGTCGTTAAAACGGTCTTCAGCAGACAGCTGTTAACCATAATCCGCACCTTCATAGTAAACATCTTCGCTCAAAAGCGCCTCTACAACGTAGATCGCCTCAGGGGGTTAGAGAAGGCTTCGTTTGTAACCTTCTACGTGCTGCTGATTCTCATCAACCACATACTCGCTGATATTGCTGCTGGCGTCTCTACATTAGAGGCGTTTATCTACGAATTCTTCAGATCCCCCTTCTTCCCAGCCTACATATTCGAAGAAGTTAAAGATCTGCAGACTCCTCTATGGTCTGCTTACTTCTTCATCGATAACTTGAGTATGGCTATGGTCCTCTTCTTTGCAGAGCTTCTCGCGGTTCATCGGCGCTTCTTTAAGAAGCGCTTTGAAGCCGCTACGAGAGAAGATGCGGTCCTCTTATTCCTACCTGTGATCTGGTTCATATTTAGATATGTAGCTGAAGCGGTCACTATAGTAAAGTACGGCAGCCCGCCCGGAAGCCAATTCATGTTCGTTGCCTACGCTATATCTCTGCTCCTAACACCTCTTAGCGAAGCCCAGATCTCCCTTCTCTTCTCAGTTCTTTGGCCTACTGCAGGCTTCTTCTTAGGTCTCTTCTTCGGTATGATACCCTACACTGGTAGGCTTTGGCACGCCTTCGCTGCTCCTCTAACTATGCTTGTCAACTCAGTTGTGGGTGAGCGTAGGTGAAAGACCCGAGAAAGCGCGTCCCACTTACCGTCAAGCAGCTTATAGAGTTAGATGGCTGCACGCGATGCGAGATCTGCAAAGATGAATGCACCGTTTATAGAATTGCGAAGCAAGACCCCTCAGTAAACTTCCCTCAAAGCTATGCTGCGCTCATACGGGGCTTCAGACAGATACTTAGGAAGCAGCACGGGCTATGGGCAAAGCTCTTCGGGTCGAATCTGCCGAAAGAGTATCTTAACTCTTATGTCGAGGGGCTCTTTAGATGCACAACCTGCGGTAGGTGCCGCACCTTCTGCCCAATAGGCATTGACACAAGATCGTTAGGTATAGCGATTCGAGAGTACTTTGTGCAGCAGAACCTGTACCCGAAGAACTTTGATCTGATGAAGGAGGGGTTGAAGAGCAACTACAACGTCTTTAACCTACCCTACACCGAACGCACCTTCTGGGGCGACTATGCGCCTACACCAGTAAACTTCTTGGGTCAAGGTGAGCAAGCGGAGTGTGAAGTAGTTTATTTCGTTGGCTGCATGACCTCTTACTCCCCAACTATACAAGATATAGCTGTTGCTACAGCCACACTCTTAGACAAGATGGGTCTAAAGTATATCTGCTTGGGGAGTGAAGAATGGTGCTGCGGCTACCCCCTCATACTCGCTGGTATGCGAAGCGAACTAGATTGGCTTAAGGAGCATAAACTGGAGCGGGTGAAGGCTCTGAACCCCAAGATCATAACATTCTCCTGCCCATCATGCTACCACACTTGGGTGCACGAATACGCGCCCCACTTACCAGGGGTTAAGATGATGCATAGTTCACAGCTGCTCTACGAGATGATTAAGGAAGGGAGGATAAAGCCGAAGCCTCTTCAGATGAAGGTAACCTACCACGACCCCTGCGATCTAGGGCGTAACTCAGGCGTCTATAATGAGCCGCGTGAGGTTATTAACAGCATCCCAAAGTTGACGTTTAAGGACATGCCTAACTGCAGAGACAAATCTTGGTGCTGCGGTGGAGGCGGCGACGTAGAGATGGTTGACGAAAACCTACCCTATAAGCTAGCAAAAACGGTTTTAGACGAAGCCGAAGGAACGGGTGCTGAAGCGCTAATCACAGCTTGTGGGCAGTGTAAACGCATCTTCTTAAAGGCGGTGCCGAAGCACGGGAAGAGTCTCAAAGTTATGGATATAAATGAGTTGGTGCTGCGGTCGATCGAGTAAAAATATGGGGTGCCGAAGGGCACCGCTGCTTCCTACTTCTTTATGATCTTAGGTATCTCTTCTTTCAACCACTCGTTGAGCACGTTTAAGTCGCTTATGAGGTTCTTGAGCTCCTCGTTAAGCTTCGATGGTTTAATCACAGCAACCCAGCCCTCACCATAAGGATCTGAGTTAAGAAGCTTGGGTTCGGTCTTGAGTCTCTCGTTGACCTCAACTATCGTACCAGATACTGGTGACTTTAGTGGACCGACCCACTTACCAGTCTCCATCGTGCCGAGGGGTTTGCCAGCTTCGACAACCCTCCCTTTCGGCATAAGCCTTACGAAGACGATAGGTCCTGCTGCTTGCTGCGCTAGGTCTGTGATGCCTACTCTAACGTTCTCCCCCTCTATTTTCAGCCAAAGGTGGTCCTTGGAGTAGTAAAGCCCTTCAGGGAACTCGTATTTCTCGTGTAGCTTAACCATAAGCCATCGCCACACTTGATTGCAGATGTATAATAAAAGCCTTACCCTACCCTCGATTTTGTTTAAAAAAGCTTTTTATTTCAGCCTACGCTCCTAAAGCGTGTATGGAGCGAGTGAGCCCTGAGGTTGTTACATATACTCTGAGGGCTGACTGGGATGAGCAAAGTGGTGCTGAAATTAACGCAAGAGGTATAACGATTAAGGTTGATCTTCCGCCTGAGTTTGGCGGCTTAGGTTATCATCTTGCCCCAGACGAACTCTTTTTAGCCGCGATAGCTGGTTGTTTGATGATGACTTTCCTTCACTTTAGAAAGACAAATAGATTGAGGTTGCGTCTTCTCCAGTGTACAATATGTAGCAGACGGGTCCAGACTGAGAAAGGGTATCGCCTTCAAGATATTCGCGCTACTCTGCGTATAAGAGTGGATAAGGATCAAGTGGAAGTAGGAAGGAAGTGCATAGAGTTGGCAAGAAACTACTGCCCCCTTTTAGCCGATTTAAGTTCACCACTTAAAGTTGATGTGCAAGGTGAGATCGAAATTGTGGGTTAACTCAACTCAGCTTGTATGGCTAAAAGCTCCAAAATATCTAAGACCTCTATACCGCTTTTAACTCTCCTAGCAGCGTCTGAAAGCGCTATTTTACAATCTGGGCAAGCTGAGACTATAACCTCTGCACCCACTAAACCAGCTTGGAGGAGTCTCCGCCCAGCGGCCTCAAGTCTAGCAGAAGGGTCAATTATTTCTAGGAGGTCTCCAACACCAGCACCACAGCATCTTGTTTGAACACCACTTTCTGGAAACTCTAGAACCTTCTTAGCGATTCTAGTCAATATCTGCCTAGGTTCTTTAAAGACTTTTAGTGTCCTTGAGAGTTGGCAAGGATCGTGGTAAATAATCTTCAGTTCACTCTTTTTTACATCCTTTAGCACACCTTCCTTCGCTCTTTCTGCGATAACCTCAACGACGTGATACACCTTAAAGGTTGGCTGGCGTTTAAGAAGCGTAGGGTAATAGTTTTTGAGCATGTTTACACAAGAGGGGCAGCTTGAAACAACGCGCTTAGCCCCAAGTGACTCTATAAACTCGACGTTATGTTTAGCGTGCTCCTCCGCTTCCTCCCAAGCACCCACAGCTAAAAGAGGGGCTCCGCAGCACCACTCATCCGCGCCTAAGATCGCCCAATCTTCGCCTAATCTGTTTAAAACTAAGGATGTTGCATACGCTATATCCTGCCCTTGTGATCTATATGATGGTGTGCAGCCTACAAAGTATAGTGTATCCGCAGCCTTATTTACACGGATCTTGGTAAGCCCCACGTAATCTATCCACATACTCCTCGCAGATGAATCAGCACCGAAAGAATTTCGGTTTTCATTTATTGCGCTGCGAAGCTTCCGGAGCGGCTCAGGCATCAACCCTTTCTCCGCAAGAATCTTTCTAAGCCTGTAAGAGGTTGCTACTATATCTAAATTATAGCCGCAGCTTGAGCATCTACCACATAACCCGCATCTATAAATATGCTCTAACAGCCTCATCTTACGAGCCGCGTCTGTTATGTTATGGCGATTAGCTTCCATCAGCAACCCCTCGGCTATAATACCGGGGAGAGGGCGTAGCCCATCCTCACTTTCTACTGCACATATGCTGATACAGGATCTACAGCTTAAGCAAGTCTTAAGGCGATCAACCTCTTCTTCACCCAAATCTTCCAACATTCATTTCACCTACCTTCTCTGCTTATAAATTCGCGTGGAGTACTCTCTTCGCTTCTAACACCCCTCTCGATGGTTATGTAGCTTCCCGATTCCTCTGTCCCTCTGTTTATCGCTATCTCCGCGATGGCTTTCACATCGAGGAGGATGCACTTTAACTCAGCGATCACATTCACTAAGGCTATTCTAGCAATCTCATCGGCAACAGCGCTAGTAACGTTTATAACCATCTCATCTATTTCATCAGCCTTCTCTATGATCTGATCTATAATGCTGTTGGCTTTCTCTATATCGCGCACAAGCAAAGCCTCTATCGTATCTGTCTGGGTCTGTAAAACGTATCTACCTAAATCCATAACTTTACTTAAAGTTTCTTTATCTAGTCTAAAGCCGTGTTCTATAATCTTCATAACCCACTTACATATACTCTCGTTATGCCTTATCAAAGTCTTAAGAATTCTGACTACCGCCCTGTTTCCAACGAGCCACAGATAAGACCTCACACCTAAACTTTCAGATACAGATTTATCAGTTATAGCGGTTAGTAGCTGCCTTATTATCAGCCAATAGATCTTATCACATTCACTTCCTGTAAACATAACATTCTCTAAAAGGTCCTTATCCCACTTACTAAGGGCTTGTAGGATGTTATCGAGCATGGAGTAAGTTAATAGATGCAGTCTCCTTATTGAATTATCAAGCGAAGGCTTACTTGGGTCGGCTAGGCTCTGAAGTAATATTATGTTCTCTGTCTGCTCAACTATATGCAAACCCACAAGCTTCTGCAGAACCTTATTCACCTCAACCATCTGATCGGGTGTAAAGCCTCGTCGCGACTGTAGCCAAATCAATTCGTGCCCCACGTTATAAGCTCCTATAATCAGTCTGTTAAGAAGGGTCTTGGATCTGATGGAGTCTACATTTATTACACAGACCTTCGGCGCAGTATAGAACTTTTCTTTTAGCTTTGATATTTTCAGCACATTTTCTTCACCTTCCTCGGCTAAAACGTAATCCCCTTTCTTCAGTTTCACAGCCTCAACCCACTCTTTTGGCAGTGTCACCGCTAATGTTGATCTCCCCAGCTTCACAACCCTACGCATTTGAGGCTTCATGCAACCACCCCTATTGTTTAACCGCCTTATATTGTTTATGCATGCTTAACCTGTATTAATATCATTACGGAGAACCCTATATAGAGTACCAACCAAATTTAAATCGGTGATGTGGATGGCGAAAAGAAGTAAGCTCGAAGAGATCGTTGGCAAAGTAGTGGTCTCGCCCGACGAAATCTGGGCGAAAGTAGAAGGAAATCCACCAGCCCTATCAGTCAGAGTAGGCATCACAGACAAGCTCCAAAGGGAAGTGGGTAACATAGAATTCGTTAGAGTCCTACCGAAAGGTAGGTATGTAGGTAGAGGCTACCCCTTCGGCTCCATTGAATCAGGAAGGCGCATAGTTCTACTTAGGGCACCGATATCTGGTTCGATCCAAGAAGTGAACGAGGAGTTGAGAGCTGACCCAACGCTCCTGAACAAGGACCCAACCGGAAGAGGCTGGGTTGCTGTCTTTAGACCCATAAACCTCGAAGAAGAAATAGAGCAGCTAGTAAAGTGATAGCGCACTACTGGTGCGCCCCACCTTCTATTTATTTTCTTTATCTTTATATAGACTAATTGGTATTGACATATAAAGATAAATGCAGGATTAGAGAGTAGAAGATGAGCATAAAACAAGAACTCTTAACGATTTTGGGTGAGCAGAACGTCACAGACATACACGCAGAGAGGAAGGTCTACAGCCATGACCTTGCACCACTACCCAGCGAAGTTGCTTGGCTCTTTAAAAGCACACCAGACCTAGTTGTTAAACCTAGAACAAAAGAGCAGGTTTCAGAGGTCTTAAAGATAGCTAACAAGTATAAGATACCCGTTACCCCACGTGGCGCAGCAACTTGGGGCTATGGTGGTGCTGTGCCAACAAAAGGCGGCATACTTTTAGATCTGACCGGATTAGATCGTATAGTTGAATTTAATAAAAAGAGCGGTCTGATTAGGGTTGAATGTGGTGTAGTATGGCAGAGCATAATTAACTTACTTGAGGGTAGTGAATGGCGTCTGCCAGTCTGCCCATCGAGCTCTCCAAGCTCTACGGTCGGAGGGTGGGCTGCTACTGGCGGTCTCGGCTATGGCTCACTTAAATACGGTAGATTTGTTGATAATGTGGTTCAAGCCACTGTCGCTCTACCCTCAGGCGAGATAGTCACCATAGATAAGATGTCAACACCCCTAACATTAGAGCAAGCATTCTCTTCAGAAGGGGTACTCTGCGTCTTCCTAGACTTGACAATAAGACTTGCACCTAAGCAAGAGATGGAAGAACCATTCTTAGCTTACTTCTACCAGCTCCAAGGTGCTCTTAAGGCTGCAAACCGCGTCTTGGAGTCGACGAAGCCTGACACACTTGTTCTAAGAGCATTCGGCTTCTTAAAGGCTAGGCGTGATAAACCTATTAAGTCGATAGAGGATGCCGAATCAGGCGCGATCCTATTCGGTCTCTTTAACGGCTCTAAGGCTGAAGTCGAAGGCTGGATGAAGACTTTTCGTGATATAGCTCTCGAATTTGGTGGAAATGTTAGACCGAGTAGAGAAGCTTGGGATGAATGGAATGAGCGTTTCTACCCCCTGCGGATAAAGAAGTGGGGGCCAACCGTCCTGACCTCAGACGTGCTGATCCCGGTGAGGTCGCTACACGACATGATCCTTTACTCTTGGAAGCTTGGTAAAGAATCTGGTATGGATGTGGAGCTAGAAGCGATATTTGTGTCGCCTGAACACGTATTGTACTTTCCGCTGTTTCTTAGCGACGAGAGGAAGCCCCTAAAGTATCTTACACACACCGCTATCACCAAAAAGCTGATAGATGAAGCGGTAAAGCACGGCGGTCGCTCCTACGGCTACGGTATCTGGAACTCCTTCCACCTAGGGAAATCTGAACCGGAGCGAAAGAAAGAGCTCATTAAGCTTAAGAAGGAGCTAGACCCGAACAACATACTTAACCCTGGGAAGACCTTTGAGGCTAGATCTAAGTTCGGCTTAGCTCTACCTGCTCCCCTTTACTCGCTATTCTTGGATACGTTGTGGGTGTTTGGGAAGGTGTTGTAATATGAGCCTGTTTAAGCTCCCCTCTTTGCAGAAGATTGATATCTTTGCTTGCGCGCAATGCGGCTACTGCGTCAAGAAATGCCCAGTGTATAATGTAGTTAACTGGGAATCCTACTCACCGAGAGGTAGGCTCTATCTTCTGAAGCAGCTTCAGGAGGAGAGCAAGTCCTTCATAGGTAAGCTGTTTTCCAGAGATAAGATCGACATTAAAGAGGTCGTTCAGAGGATCTACGACTGTGCCATCTGCGGTAGATGTGAAGTAGCCTGCCACCTAGAACTGAACCTACCAACCCTGTGGGCTAAGGCGCGTGAAGCCTTCTTCTCGATGGGTGTAGCCCCACAGCTCCTAACCCAAGTAGAAACTACGATACTCAGTAGGAAGAACGTCTTCGGAATGGATCCTGAGTCTAGAGGAGACTGGGTAATATACACAGGTGTGGATGCTCCGGTGAAGAAGGAGGCTGAGATAGCCTACTTTGTCGGGTGTGTTACATCATATTCTGGTAGGGTGCAAGGTGTGGCGCAGGCTATCGCAAGCATATTGAATTACATAGGCGCGAACTGGACTCTGCTGGATGGGGAATGGTGCTGCGGTCACCCGCTCTATGTTAGCGGTGCAGTGTCAAAGTATAGGGAGCTGGTTGAGCATAATGTGAAGGCTATTAAATCTATAGGCGCCAAGATCGTTGTTACTGGCTGCCCAGGCTGTAGACTCGCTTTAGCCGAAGAATACCCAGCCATATTGGGCTACAAACCAGAGTTTGAGGTGCTACACATCACTCAGCTACTAGACAGGTGGATAGCTGAAGGGAAGATCAAGGTTGAAAAGAGCGAAGATCCCGTAACATACCACGATCCTTGTGAGCTAGCCAGATTAGGTGGTGTGATCGAACAACCTAGGCGTGTTATATCAGCTCTCACAAGCAAATTTATCGAGCCGCTGGAGCGGGGTAGAGATGGTATGTGTTGCGGGTCAGGAGGTATGTTGAAAGCTACCAACCCCACTTTATCAGCAACGATTGCCGAAATGCGCCTCAACTCCCTTCTAAATACAGGGGTGAATACGGTTCTCTCAGCCTGCCCAACCTGTGACCAATCTCTTGCCGAAGCGGCGGTTAAAGCGCAGAATGTTAGGGTCGTGGACCTCACGCAACTACTAGCTGAGAGGCTTGGACTGATGTAGACAATCTTACCGTAATCTCTTTAAAAGGGTATAAACGGGAGAAAGTTGGGTTGGAGTCCCCTGAGTATGTTCGCACGAGCTTAGCTGGTGCTATGACCTTAGGCTTCGTGCCCGGCAGATTCTATAGAGACGCCAAGTCCTACTGCTTGAATCTCCTATTAACCTATAGAGAAGGTTGTGCAGCTAAATGTGCTTACTGTGGGCTTTCACGCACCCGCCTACCCGACACCCCCTGGTCTGAGCGGAGCTTCATCAGAGTCGACTGGCCTGTTGTTAGACTCGACGATGTTGTTGAAAAGTTAGCTAATGGTGATTGCCCCCAAGTGGAGCGGGTCTGCGTCTCTATGATAACAAATGGTCGGGCACGCGCAGACACAATAGCTGTTGTTAAGAGGATTAGGAAGGTCTTCGACCAAATCTCGGTTCTGGTAACACCTACAATAGTAGATAGAGCGTGGTTGGAGGAAGTTCACGAAGCTGGTGCTGATATGGTCGGTGTTGCGGTCGACGCTGCCACACCAAGCCTCTTTGATGCGTTAAGAGGCAGAGGTGTGGGCGGCCCTCATAGGTGGGAGCGCTACTGGAGCATCTTAAAGGAGGCTGTAGAGGTCTTTGGTAGGTACAACGCTGGTGTTCATCTGATCGTTGGGTTGGGTGAGCGTGAATGCGAGATGGTTAACGCGATTCAACGCGCCTATGATCTCGGAGCACTAACACACCTCTTCTCATTCTTCCCAGAAGAGAAGTCTCTGATGGAGAACCATCCGCAGCCCCCGATAGGTCAGTATCGGAGAATACAGCTCGCCAGATATCTGATCAACAAGGGTTTGGTTAGAGCCGAACAGATGAAGTTTGACGACAGGGGTAGGATAGTCGACTTCGGCGTGGACGAAACTACTTTGGAGGAGAGCATCGAATGCGGCACACCCTTCATGACATCTGGGTGCAGAAGCAGAAATCGAGAGAATGCTTGTAACAGACCCTACTCAAACTCAACCCCCTATCAAGCGCTAATAGGTGAGATAAGGAACTACCCCTTCCCACCAACACCTGACGATATCAAGATCATAAAGATGCAACTGTGGGACTACTCAGATATCCCGGTTAAGCGCTGGATCGAAGTGCCTGAGTTGGTGGATGAAGTATAGCAATGGATTTAGTGGATACTTGCCTTCAGCAGCCCTTTACCTCCCTAACAACATTGTTTAGCAGAGCGGAGCAGATCTTTAAGCAGAACTTTGGCAATAAACTCTTCCTCTACGCACCAGGTATGGTAAATTACGAAACAAGCTACTGTAAGAGCCACCCTTTAGCTTTTCCGGCAATCTCTGTTACTGGGAGATGGTGTTACCTCAACTGTGAGCACTGTAGAGGTAAGCTTCTTGAAAGCATGTTCTCTGCTGGTTCCCCTGATCAACTCTACCATCTTATGAAGAAGCTTATTGAGAAGGGGGCTAAAGGCTTCCTGATAAGCGGAGGCTCCAACAGAGAGGGGTATGTGCCACTCGAACCCTTTCTACCTATGGTGGCTAAGATTAAGCGTGAATTCCCTGTTGAGGTGGTTGTTCACTGCGGCTTAGCACCACCAACTTTGGTAGACGCATTAGCAGAGACTGGTGTAGATGGGGTGTTGGTTGATGTTGTAGGCTCAGACCTAACCTTAAAACAGGTCTGCCACCTCGAGCGGCGAGTAGAGGTGTTCGAAGATCTTCTGAAGAGGCTTTCAGATCACTCTCTACCAGTAGTGCCGCATATCGTGGTAGGGATGCACTACGGCAAGATCTTAGGGGAGAAGGCGGCTTTAGAGATTATTTCGAAGTTTCAACCAGCTGCGGTTGTTATAGTAGCCTTAATGCCTCTAGAGGGAACAGGAATGATGCACACAACACCACCCTCGCCGCAAGACATCGGTAGGGTTATGTTGGCAGCTAGGCTCCTCCTACCCAACACACCGATTGTGCTCGGCTGCGCCAGACCAAGAGGTGACTCAAGAGTGTCAACAGATGCCTTGGCTGTGAGGTGTGGTGTTAATGGTGTAACATACCCTAGTGATGCGCTATTCACCATATGTAAGCGTAGAGGCATTACTCTAATCTTTTCAGAGAAGTGCTGCAGTCTGATCTGGAAAGATATATCTAAGCAAGTTGGTGAGGTGGCTCTCTGCCTATGAGACCAACGTGGAGGCTCTTAGACACAGGTCTAAGAACGGCCGCTGAAAACATGGCTTTAGACGACATAATACTCGACTGCAGAAGTAGGGATCTGGTTCCAGACACATTAAGGTTCCTTAGGTTCCACCCCCCAGCTGTCCTCATAGGTTACCACCAAGACGCGCAGCATGAAGTCAGATTTGAGTACGTTAGGGCTCACGGGATAGATGTGAACAGGAGGATAACTGGTGGAGGCGCGATCTACTTCGATGAAAACACGATCGGCTGGGAGGTTATAGCGTCAAAGGATTCGATAAAGAGTTGCGGCGGTGTCGAAGGCCTCTTCGAATATATGTGTAGAGCACCCATATTGGCTTTAAAGAAACTCGGTTTAAATGCGAAGTTCAGACCGAAGAACGATATAGAAGTGGAGGGGCGAAAGATCTCAGGAACAGGAGGAACTGAGCGCGGAAGCGCCTTCCTCTTCCAAGGCACCCTACTGACTGACTTCGACATAGAATCTATGATCAAGTCACTTAAGATCCCGATCGTTAAGCTGAAGGATAAGGAGATTAAGTCGGCGAAGCAGAGGGTAACCTGCATAAAGTGGGAGCTCGGCTACACACCACCCTACGAGGACCTTAAGCGTCTTCTGGTGGAAAGCTTCTCAGAAGTTCTAGATGTGGATTTTAAAGAGGAGGGGTTGAGCGAAGAGGAGCAGCGCCTCCTCCAAGAGAGGCTGCCCTACTTCCAGTCAGAGGATTGGCTCTACTTAGATCGAAGAGCACCAGAAGAAGCGGGTGTGATTAGGGCTGTAGATAAGGCTAAAGGCGGCTTGGTTGAAGTAGCGTTAACCATAGATAAGAGGGCTAAGATAATCAAATCTATACTCATCACAGGAGACTTCTTCGCATCACCCATGAGAGGCATATTGGATCTTGAGGCAGCGCTAAAATTCACGAGCTACGAGAAAGAAGAACTCGAAAGAAATGTCAAGAGGGTGTTCAGAGAAAAGGGTTTAGAGATAATCGGCGTTGAGCCCGATTTCATAGTCAACTTGATAACACAAGCCGTAAACAAGACCAGCCTTGAAGCCTTCGGCTTAACCCTAGATGAAACAAACTACATACACGCTGTCAACCTAAACTCATCACCTTTGCTGAATAATAAATGGGGTTACCTGCTGCTCCCATACTGCTCAAAACTTGTTAGCTGTGAATACCGTAAAGAGGAGGGGTGTGTGCAGTGTGGTCTGTGTAGTGTTGGTGAAGCATATAGGCTTGGGTTAGAGGCTGGTTTGACCGTTAAAACGATTCAAAGCTTCGAGCACCTTATGGATGTGTTGAAGGAGATCAAGCAGAAGGGCTTAGCCTACATCGGCTGCTGCTGCGAAGCATTCTTCACAAAGCACCTCGAGGAGCTGAGGGAGGCTGGTGTCCCAGCCCTACTCTTAGACATCGACGACAAAACTTGCTACGAGCTAGGTAAGGAGGATAAAGCCTACATAGGATCATTTGAGGGTCAGACAACCCTCAAATTACCCATACTCACAAAGATACTAAACACCTTAAAGTGTAAGTCAGTTGAGCCTAGAGTATGATGTGCTGATAGTAGGTGCTGGACCGGCGGGCTCAGCAGCAGCCATAAAGTGCGCCGAAGCGGGTCTAAACACACTCTTAATCGATAGAGCCGCCTTAGGTAGGCATAAACCTTGTGCTGGTATCTTACCACACGTAGCGACTTATGTGCTGGATGAGCTGGGTCTAAGATTACCCTTAAGTGTACTTAGCGAACCCAACGAGCTCGGCATCTTCTATGTTCCACCTAGCGGTAGAGTAAACGGCGGGGAGCTAAAGAACTACCGCGTATTTAATTTAGAGCGAGACTTCTTTGACAGATGGCTTGTAGAGAAGGCCGTAGAGTCGGGTGCTGATCTGCAAACAGAAACAACTCTCCTTGCCCTCAACCAAGGAGATTGTGTAGAAGCAGCATTAAAAACAGCGCATGGCATCAGAAAGGTAAAGGTTGGCTACGTAATAGGTGCTGACGGAGCTCTTTCTACCGTGAGAAGATACCTAGAGAGTAAACCTCAGCCCCTCCTAACAGTAATACAAGAGTATTGGGAGGCTGAGGGTGAATTCGGAGACTACTTCTACACAATCCTAAACACAAAGATAACCCCAACCTACGGCTACCTACTGAAGAAGAGAGGCAGCCTAATAGTAGGAACAGGCTCTATAGAACCTAAGCAAACCATTGAAAGTTTAGGCTCACTAAAGGATTGGCTATCTAAGGAGTTCGGCTTCAGACCTTTGGTGCTCAAGAAGAGGGAGGTAGGTTTCTTACCCTATGGTGATTGCTATCTGGGTCGTGGAAGAATCCTTCTGGTAGGCGACGCAGCTGGGCTATGTAACAGATTCTCTGGCGAAGGGATAAGATTCGCTTTAGAAAGCGGGATAGCGGCAGCAGAATCTGTTAAGAAGGCGGAAAACGGGGACACATCTGCATTAGAATTTTATAGGCAGCAGCTGCAGCCACTACTAGACTTCGTTAAAGAGACTACGCACCTCCATAGCAGAGACGACTTGTGGCGAGAAGAATTTGTCTTAGCGGAGCTAAAGCGCTATAACCTATGGTAAATGATGCTGTTTGGCTCTTTCACATCTAAAACCTCTTATGCGCACTGCAGCCCATTCACCCTTAGATGCGGACCGCCCTCTGACACTCTACACCCCTTCTCCAAGTTAGGTCTGAGCTGGATGACTCTGCCAACAGCGTCAATACGCTTTAAGATAGTCACAATATTACCACTTACCTTGACTTGCTTAAGAGGGGTCTTCAACTCCTTATTCTCAACCGTATACGCTATCTCAGGTGTAAGTTGAAAGGTTCCGTCTGAGAGGTCGACATCACACCTAACAACACCCTCGATATAGATGCCGCTACGCATATCTTGAATAATTTCGTCCACCTTCCAATCCGACGACTTAAAGTAGACGTTGCTCATCATCGGCGTCGGCGTAGTTCTCTCACCCCTTGCATTACCGGCTTCACGCCCATCTGATGCTGTTAACCGTGTGTGGAGGGCGCTTACCTCATCTCTGGAGAGGAGGACCTTCCTCCTACCCCTCACCCCCTCTGAATCCCATGTGAATGAGCCGTAGCCATTAGGCAGAGTCGGGTCATCTATCACAGCAACGTCTTCAGCGAGGTCAAGCCCAACCAACTTCTTCACCCAACCTCCTCCTTCGAGGAGATGTGCTACTTCGTGGGCCAAAGTTCCAGCTGCCTCGCAATCCAAGACGACCTTGAAGTGCTTGCCTCTCTCTAGAGGTGGTAGCAGCGATGCTTGAAGCTGATTTGCAGCTCTACGCGCAAGCTTATCGACGATCGTCTCCCAATCTCTACGCTTTAAAACGTCAAGTCCACCTAGCCCACCGGCTACACAGCTGGCATAACCTACTCTAAACCACCTTGCAGCGAGGTAGATGACGAGATCTGTCAAAGGTGTTTCTTCGCAGACTTCAGTCCCCTCAGATGTAACTAGACTGCTGTGGACTTCAATGTGGGAGAGTATCAGCTCTGAGCGGGCATAGAGAGAGCCCAGACGCTCCCTTAACCTAGCAGCAAGATCTTTAAGGAACGCAGCAGCCTCGCTTTCATCAAACATTTCAGAAGCGGGGTGCTGCTTATACCCGACTTCAACCCCTACTGGAGCCAAAGTTACTGGCTTCGCCTGTAGCCGCGCAAGCTTCTGAGCCTTTAACATAACCGATCTAATACCCTCACTGTCGATCTTTGAGGATGACGCTACACCGTAACCGCCTTGAGCAACCCTACACGTGACGAACTCCACACTCTCACTGATTTCTTCAAAAGATTCTTCTCTCAAAGCAATCTGCCAACACGTCTCCTTATGGTAGCGAAGGTCGATGTAGCCCCCGCCAGACCACGCCCTCAAATAGCTTCTTAGGTCGAGCTGGGGGTACTGCAGCATCAATAAGATATAGATATTAAAAGAGGCTTATCAACATTAACTCGCGCTATCTGCAACCACTTGCAAGGGATACTAGTGCGGTCACGTAAGGAGAGCAGTAAAATAGAAAGCGTATGCTACTATGTTAAAATGATAGGAGGA
>Ga0197143_1001951_pt1 | contig 16202 bp, 12 predicted proteins | sample GBS70_MetaG_FD_148603 | JGI IMG/M metagenome (GOLD analysis project Ga0197143, IMG submission 148603) | Sediment microbial communities from Great Boiling Springs, Gerlach, Nevada, United States - GBS 70_MetaG | ecosystem: Environmental > Aquatic > Thermal springs > Hot (42-90C) > Sediment...
TGTGGTATAGTTTCTTCCATTATCAGAGTCAGTACAGGTTGTTCCTCCACCACCAACAGTAACTGTGGCAGGTGAGCACGAAGTATAAGGAGAGCCTATTAAACTTCCTCTTACGGTGTATGTTCCTGAGGTTGAATAAGAGCATTGATTACTTGCAGTGCATGAGCCGCTTGTTCCGGTGCAAGGTCCTACGGTTGTTGCTTGTCCATTACCGCAATCTATTCTGAAATATTTTGAGCTGCTGTCCATATTGGTGTATGTAACTGTTATTCCTATTGCTTCATTTATTTGAGGATTTGTTTTTGAGACAGAGATCGAGCAAGTAGCTGTTTCAGATGAACTCACAGTAAATAATGGAAAAGAATCTCCCCAACCTGATTTAGCTCCTTGATTATCTGTTGCCTGACATGTTGCACCTATCCTATCACCAGAAGAATATGATGTTGGAATTGTCCAGGTATATTCAAATCTATTATTTCTATAACTCATTAATGTTTCAGAAACAACCCACGGCTTGAAATTATCAGCTGAACTACAAGTTCCTGAAATACATCTCCCTATCCAAATTCTTACAGAAAGTGTGGATTTATCCTGATCAGGATCGCTTGCATCACAATGAAATGTAATAGTATCTCCTGGTCTTGTTGTTCCACTATAACCAACTCTTCCAATAATTGATGGTGGAGTGTTTGTTCCTCCACTACTTACGCATTGTCCATTTGAGCATATTTGATTTGATGAACAAGTTTGCCAAGTTCCCCATCTATAGCAGTTGTATGTACTATCCCATCCGCACATCTGAACTATTCTATTATTGTTTGGATCGCATCTTAAAGTTCCGGATTGAGAAGCTGTGCATGTCGGAGCTGGACATGTTGTTCCACCACTACCTACTGTAAATGATTTTACATCTGATTTTCTGAGTAACTTGACTGGAGAAGTTGTATAATCCCATAACTCTGCATAATAAGTATGTGTACCTGCTGAATATGGTCCTAAATTGTCTTGACCTCCACCTCCAGAACCTGAACTATAACCAGATGATGATGATACAAGTTTTTCATCTACATATATTCTTATACCTAAGTTTTGCCATTCTCTATCTAACCTGTATGATACTCTAATACTTATCTTATCATTTGTAGTTGGATTTTGAGGATAATGAGAAACATCTAAATAAGTTACACTTGGAGCTCCTCTGCTTCCTCCACCACCTCCGCCAACATTAACTGTGGCAGAAGAGCAGGAGATAGAAGGAGAACCAGGTAAGTTTCCTCTTACAGTATATGTTCCACTTGTTGAATAAGAGCATTGATTACTTGCAGTGCATGAGCCGCTTGTTCCGGTGCAAGGTCCTACGGTTGTTGCTTGTCCATTACCGCAATCTATTCTGAAATATTTTGAGCTGCTATCTAGATTGCTATATGTAACTGTTATACTAATCCTTTCATTTATTTGTGGGTTTGCAGGAGAAACAGAGATTGAGCAACTTCCAGCAGAATATCCTACATTCAATAAGAACAAAATAAACAAAATATAAATAAACAAAATCTTTTTATCCATTTTTTAATCACTTTTATCCGAGCAGATTTTTAGCAATATATGAATAATATTTGTTTTTTGTATATATAAATTTTATTTTGTTTTATATATATAAAAATTTATTTCGGTTCTACTAAAATTTTTGTGAGAAGAAGTATTCTTATAAATAGTAGTAAATGTACTAAATTTTATTTTTCCTGAACTTATTGAGAAGATGTGTTAATTTCTGACCAAAATATTTCGCTTAATAAAATGATTAAAATTTTTTATCGTATTGAAAAATCTTAAAAAATAAATCAAAAAATTTAGATTTAAAAAATATTTCTTATTTTCAACAAAAAATTTTGTCAATTTTTTACTAAAAATTGAAAAATATTTAAAATTTATCAAGACAAGTATGCAGAAAACGGAATATAACTAGAATATTTTCCATTATCGCATAAAATTTTTATGTATGAATCAGACTCAATATCTAAATTCAATATTATGTTACTATTATAAAACTCTTTGATGAATATCGGCTTTTTTGCATAACCTTTAAAGATGTTAAAAATTCCTGAATCACAGTTTAAAATAGAACAATAATATTTAGAATCATATTTTTTGCAAGAAAAAGAAATTTCTGTATCTATTTCTTTTATTACATTTATTTGTATACAATTAGAAGAAAATTTTTCACAGAAAACCTTTAGATAATAAACACCCTTTTCTGGAGGATGCCAAATAAAACCTCCGTCATAAAAATCATTAACTATTTTTGGAACTCCGAAACATCCTTGATTTGTATAAACATCAATAATACCTTTATCACAACCGCTTACAAAACACTGACAATTTCCTGATTGACAAGGTGAACAAAATACTGAAATGTTTTTTGATGTAAATGCCTTAGAATAACTTAAAATAATTAGGAACATAAATAATATAGATAATAAAATCATTGTGCAAAATTTTTTATTTAACATAAGTTACCATTTATTTTTAATTAAAAACTAACAAACTATACTTTGAATTTCGTTTAACTTTGGCCATGCTATGATATTTGTTAATCTTTCATCACTAACTCTGTAAGCTCTCCATTGTGCTTCATATGTTCCTGGTTGAACTGTGCTACAAAAGAATGCTGACGCTATTGATCCTGAGCCTTGATTTGCAATAGGTGCTGCTGCACTTACAACTTTTCCTTTGCTGTCTGTAAACAAAAACAAAACTCTAACATTTTCTCCAATCTGGTTATCATAAGATAGAGAGCATTGATAACCACCTATGATTGCGGAACAAGAAAATCCAGAAGTTCTAAAACCACCAGAAGGCAATGTTGTTGTGGTTGTAGCTCCGCACCACGGCATGTTAGGGCATGCTCTGCAAATATCTCCACAGCAATCATTGTTTTGTCTGCACTGTATATCACACTGACAAGGTGCTTGAGGATTATATTTTTCATCACATCTTCCTGCACATGTTCCTTGGACTGTTGTGGTTGTCTGTTGAGAAATTGTTGTGGTAGATGTTATTCCTCTACTTAAAGTTATAGTTCCTGTAGATGTTCTTGTTTGCCCGCATCCAAAAACATTCACACTATATTGGTAAGTACCATCTGGAACATCTCTTCCGTTCATATCTTTAAGATACCATCTATACCAAAGATCACTAATTCTACCGCTGTCAAATATTGTCTGGCCTGCACTATTGCTAATTAATATTTGTATTTCATCTATACCAGTACCTCCTACAATAAAATCAGCATAAGAAGTTGGTCTTTCAGGAACAAAAATAGCTCCCTGAAAGTTAAAATTGCATCCCCAAATTGTTGTGGTAGAACCTCCTGGAATTGTTGTTGGACCTCCTTGGAGAGTTGTGGTTACTCCGGGAATAGTTGTTGTTGGCTCTCCTGGAAGAGTAGTTGTTGAGTCTCTTCTTTGTACAACAAACCTTTTTATTGCACTTGACTTGGTTTCTCCACAACCCCTTGCATCTATTTTGTAATTATAAACACCATCAGCAACAAAATTTCCTTGCTTGTTTTTCAAATCCCAAATGTAACTAGTTCCACTTCTATATCCACTATTAAATATTTCTCTTCCTGACAAATCATAAACATAAACTATTATTTGTTCTATTCCTTGTCCAATTGCTTCAAATGTTGCTGATACAGAAGCGGGTGAATTAACTCTTGTATCATCAAGTTTTAGTGGACATTGACCACCTCCAATATTCACTGTTCTTGTATCATATGCTTCAAAATTTCCTCCGCTAAGTCTGCACTCCAATGTTATCGTATATCTTCCTTCATTAGCATAAACACATACTCCGTTTTGAGGAAATACAGCAAAATCATATCCAGGAACTCTTTCTTGACTTCCGGGACAATTTACTCTGCATACAAGAGTTACACTAGGGTCTGTTTGTATTACCCTCCATTCTACAACATGACCAATATAACCTTTCACATCTTTACCTACATATTCTAATCTTTCAAAAGTTGCACCTCTCGCACCTCCTCCCCCACTACCTTCACAATTAGCCTTGCAATTTGATTGCGAAGAATATGTTCCGTAATCTCCAGGTCCTTTTACACAGCACCATGGCAATTGAGCCTGAATGTCTCCACACATGCAAGGCAATGAGTTTTGAGCTTCGCATCTAGTATAAGTGCATGCTGGAACGCTTTTAACGCAAGCACCATTTTTACATTCTTGACCTGATGGACATGTATATCTTTCTATTGCACAGTTTCCTTGTGAATCACAATATCTTTCTCCCAAGGTTTTGCTATCGTAACAAAAATCAAGATAGCCTATTCCAGATTTATCTGTACAAGTTGACATTCTGCTATATCCTCTTCCATCAGGATCAGAGCATTGAGAAGATTGTATTGTTGTTGTGGTTGTTGTGGTTGTAGGTCCTGCCATCAAACTGCAGCAACAATCTCCTAACCCACAATTATAGCACATCCAACATAATTTAACCCAACCACTACCTAATCCACTACATCCTCCGAAATGACATCTACCATCTAAATACCCTTTAGATTTACAAACCTCTGGACAGGTTTGAGCACTAGCAATTTCTGATAAAGAAAAAACAAACACCGAGAACAAAAAAATTATTATAATTTTTTTCATTTGTTCACTCTTTTTTTGAAAATTTGTTTAATGTTTTTTTTGGTTAATAAATATTTTTTTATTTCTAATATTTATATATTTTTTCTAATTAAAATAAATGAAATTAACTAAAAATTTGCAGAAGTTAGCAAACTATATTCTGAACCTCGTAACTTTTTGACCATGCAACTTCATTTGATAATGTTTTATCGCTTTCTCTGTATGCTCTCCATAATACATAGTATTTTCCTGTATTAACATATTTACAATATAATAAACCAATTCCTGACCCTGTACCTTGATTCGCGAAATATACTGGTGAATTTACCAAACTATTTTTTTCGTCAACAAAAAAGAAAATTATCACAGCGTTTTCTCCAAGTTGATTATTATAATCCAATATGCATTTATGTCCATCAATAATCTTTTCACATCTAAAGTTGTAACCTGAAAATAATTTTTGTTGAGGTAGTGTTGTTGAGGTTGTTACAGGTATTTCACACCACGTTGTATTAGGACATGTTCTACAAATATCTCTACAGCAATCGCCCTTAACTTTGCAATATTCATCACACTGACAAGGATAGTTGGGATTATAATCTCCGCATCTTCCTCTACATGAATTTACAGATTGTACCGTTGTAGTAGTTGATGTTGTGGTTGTACTTTGTTGAGAGCACCACGGCATTTCAGGACATGTTCTACAAATATCTCCACAGCAATCATTGTTTTGTCTACATTCAATATCGCATTGACATGGATAATTTGAACCGTATCTTCCACATCTTCCTGCACATGTTCCTTGGACTGTTGTGGTTGTTTGTTGGAAAATTGTAGTGGTTGAAGAAGTTGTTGTAGGTATTGTTGTGGTTGTTTGTTGGAAAATTGTAGTGGTTGAAGAAGTTGTTGTACTGCCATGACACCAAGATATATTATTATAACATGCCCTGCAAATATCAGGACAGCATCCTTCACTTCCTTTATATTGTCTACACTGTGGATCGCATTGACATGGATAATTTGGATCATATACTCCACATCTTCCTATGCAACTAGCTGATAATGTTGTTGTAGTGGTTGAGGTTGTTGAAGATGTTATTATTGTTGTTGGAATGGTTGTTGATATTGTAGTTGAGGTCGTTAATATTGTTGTTGTAACTGGAACAGTAGTTGTCACAAACAAAGAGGTTGTTGTAATTATTGTTGTTGGTCCGGGCAAAGAGGTTGTTGGTGTTCCTTCTTTACAACAACAATATTTACCTATGGGACACAATCCTCCACCACCTATTCTTTCAGGAACATATCCTGGCGGACACTTTTCTGAAGAGTGACATATACTTTCATAATAACCTCTGTTTCTGCATCTATTTGCACAACTTCTTTCACATTGATCCATACATTGACTGTACATCATATCTACACTTCCTTTACAAAGGGCAACACCACCAAGACCACATGCAAATTCGCATAAACTTCGCCAAAAAGTATCTTTAATTCCTGAGCATATTTTAATACAAATGTCTTTTGATCCTGACTCACATGCTTCATACCCAATTCTTCTTGCCTGTTCACACATATCTTTACAAACATTTCCTGTTGAAATAGTTGTTGTGACTGTCTGAGTGGAGCAAAGCACAGTACATGTTTCAGAAGTATATAATTTATCTAATTCCCACTGGCCTGTTGCTAAATTACATTTTTGAAAACCTTGTCTTTGTGTTGCCATGCATGGTGCAGCAACCGGGCAACATTCAGAAAAACATCTATTACCGCTAGCATATGGGCAACCAACAACCGCTGTTACTAATGCTTTGGGTTCATCTAAAGAATATGCAATTGTAAAAAAATTTAAAAAAATAAAAAAAAGGAATAAAAAATTTTTTATATAACTTTTTGAAAAATTATTTTCCATCGTCAAAATCACTTGTGTATAAATTCTTAAGTAGTTGGTAACAAGGTTATTCCGTCACAAGGTCCAGAACCATCCAAATTAATGAAGTATCTATTCCACCAGTTTTCTCTTCCTAGGTTGCAAGAACCATATGGATTCCTTGCCTTTCCTTTCATAACTTCTATTACTTTTTGATTTAGCGAGCCAATATCATTGTATCTTGGTGAATAATATTCGCACAGTATCTTTCTGCAATCTTCCATTGTTATTGTTGCGTATTCTCCACAATCATAAAGATGAAAACAAAATATTGCATCTTCACAAACAGGAAATCCGCCAATAACAGGAATATTATCAGTTACTTCAAGTTTATCTATCTCTCCTGGCTTCTTAAATTTATTACTCGTCCCCTCTGCCCATAAACGTGTTGTACAAAATTGAACTGCATAAGCTAAATTTCCTGAGCTTGAAAAATCTCTGCAATGAGCTTTACATTTTGTTTCAAAAGTTTTAAGCTCTGTTGATTCTTTGTACTTTGAAAAATCTTCTATCGTACCCATTGATGTTAAGAATGTTCTTATAACAACAGCAGCAACTATCACAAGAATTAGCAAACCGATAATCATCTCCAAGCTCATTTGTGCTTTCACATTTTTTCACCTCTCATCTATTGGTCTGCATTCTTGTTCTCCTGCCTCAAAAACAGTTGAAATTATAAATCTTAAAGGCTCCATTCCTCTTTCTGTCGGTATATTATATTTATAATCAGTAAATATAAAATTTATTCTTGCACTCGCAATCTGACCTTGCAAAATAATTCCTTCTGGTTTTCTGTTTTTAACTAAACCTTTGAGGTTGCTTTCCTTACCGCAAATATTTTTAACAGGAACTCTTTCACAAGGTGTATTCAAGCATACTGTTCCTTCTCCTAAGCATAAAATTTCGTAAGAACAATCAACATATTCATCAAACAAAGCTTTGAATCCTTCGCATATATCATCTAGTGATGCTCTTAGTTTTGTTGCTGTGTCTTCTGGACCGGTGCATCTTTCCCTTAACTCCTGATTAACAAGCCTCATTAAAAGATTTTTGTTCGCAGCACTATACAAATTCCAATATAACCAATATCCTCTGTTCGGCTCCACGCTAGTTTCAAGATTTCCGTAGTACGATTTATATGCTGGAGCACTAATTTCAATCCTTCCACCACCAACTGTTCCTACTCCAAACTCTTCACATCTTGAAGAATCTTTTCCAACACATCTTTCAGATCCAGGATCATTTGGCACTACACATTTATATTCTTCTATTGTAATATTCATTTCTCTTATGTTCTTATTTTCCTTGGATACATTTATATAATTATTAAAATACATAAGACTAAAATTACTTATAGCAGAAGCAAATTCTTCTTGTGATGGCGGTTGTGGTTTGCTGTTACACCACCAATATGTTACAGGATAAATAGTACCTCCTTGAGCAGCTACTGTAAGCATTGCAGCATGTCCTGAAAATTTTAGATTTTGAGTCAACATATTTTTTGTAAGTTCTAATCTTCCTCTTGCAATATCCTCTCTGGCACTTTGTCCTATTTGACTTGAAGAATATCCTCCGTAAGACATTTGGTATACAGAATAAGCCATTACACCAATAATACCTACTAAAGCCACAAGTGCTATTGTTGCATAAGAAGCTCCTTTCAAAAAAATCGCCTCGAATTTTTCTTATTAATAATTATAGATTAGTTTATTTAAATATTTTTAATTAATTAATTTTGGTAAAAATGAAAATAAGAGACATTTTGGAAATTATTTTCGCATTTATAGCTGCTTATTTGTTTTATCAGTTCTTGATTTTAATAATGGGTACTAGCGTTCCTGTAGTTTCTGTTGCTAGTGGTTCTATGATACCTAAACTTTATCCAGGAGACATTGTCATAGCAACAAAGCCGGAAAAATTGAATATTGGTGACATAATAATTTATCACGCAAATTGCTATGCTCTTCCTAATGAAGATATTATTCACAGAATAATCGGATTTGAAGATGAAAAAATTATTACTAAAGGTGATAATAATTTGGTAAAGGATCCTTGCCCTGTAGAAAAAAATCAAGTAAAGGGAAAGGTTATATTTACTATACCACTCTTAGGTTGGCCAAAGCTTTTGCTTTACAAATTGATAAGAATATAAATTCAAGAAATAAAATTTTTAAATTTTTGAAATATTTTTATTTTTGCTACATAATTAGTAGTAATTTTTTATCAAAAAATAAAGTGAAAGTGATGCGAAGATTATTTTTTGAAAGAATTCTGAGAGCCATAAATTACTTTGGTGAAAATAAAATACTTAGAGAAGAAGTGGAAAAGCTTAGAAAGGAAAATGTTGCTTTAAAAGACGAGATAAAAAGATTAGAAGATAGGATAAATGAATATGAGGGTTTGAAAGATTTGCTGAAAAGGTATGAGGATGAAAATTATATAGCGATAAAAGATAAGGAAGAGTTGCAAAGATTGTTATACAAGTCTATAAGAGATTCTAAGGATATTATACGCAACATAATCCCTTATAAGTCTCAGCAAAATTTTATGACAAAAAACCCTAGATATTTAATAATTTATCATTACGATCTTGACGGTGTAGCATCTGCTTCTCTGGTATTTCAGCACATAAAAGAAAAAGATAGAAAATGTGGTGTGGCTATAGTGTATTATCCTTATTTTTCTATCAGCAATCTCAGAGATGTTTACGATAGGTTTTACGGGTGTGAAGAAATATTCATTTTAGATTTACATTTGGATGGTGAGTTTGTTAACGATAAAGGAATAAAAACAACATTCATTTCCGATAAAGAACCTAAGTCAAAACCTAATGAAATTGAAGTAATTTATGACGAAAACCTTTGCACATCAGAAATAACATACAACTATTTATCAAAAAAAGGTTTTAGAGGAAAAAATACTAAAAGAATTGTAGATCTTGGTAAAATGGATCATGGAATTATTCATCCTGATCAAGAAGGGGAAGCGTTGAAAATGTGTATTGATATTTGCCCGGAAATTTCTAAGGATATTGTTTACGAACTCGGTATTAACGGAGAAATAATTAATGAAAAACTTTGGAGAAAAATAGATGATTTCCACACGGTTTCTCAAAATCTTAAAGAATATACAAAAAAGGCCTCGCATTTAATTTACGAAGATCCAAACTCTGTTGTAATAGAGTTTCCTCTTATAGGATTCAATGAGGGTTACATACTATCTGATATTAGAAAAACGGAAAGAAAAAACGCAATCGGAATTAAAAAATTGGGAGATGTTGTAAATATTTCTCTAAAGCCGAAGAAAAACAAGAAAAAAATACAGAAAATAAAAGAATATTGTGAAAACGCTGGTCTGAAAAATTATTTCCATGGATTTTCCGGTGGTATTGAAGTTGAGAAAAAACAATTAATAAAAGTTTTGGAGGATTTGATCAACATACTTAAAGAAAATTCTTAAATGAGATATATTATTTCGAATTTACATCTTGTTATTACCAAAATAGATTAAAACAAAAAGAAAATGCAATTAAAATTTAAGAATATATAGAAAATTTAGTTTTTTTGTTTAGCGTTACCTAATCATTTAACTTTTTCTCTAAAAATAATTTATTATCAATTGCTCACGATTATTTACCCAAAGTAAAAAAATTAAAATCTAACTGTTTAGCTTTAATTATGAAGTTTTGCGAAAGATGCGGGTCTATGCTGTTTCCCGCAAAGATAAAAAGCACATACTACTGGAAATGCAGAACATGTGGAAGAAAAAAGGTTAGCGAAGTAAAAAAACTTAGATTTGAGAGAAAATATGAACATAAAAAGAAGATTTTAATAGAAGAAAAACCAAAGCTTCCTCAGACCACAAAATCCTGCCCAAAGTGTGAAAGTTCAAAAGCATACTTTTGGATACAGCAAACAGGAATAGAAGACGAGCCACCAACCCAATTTTTCAAATGTGTTAAGTGTGGATATATCTGGAGAGAAGAATAATTAGTAAAATTATAAAAATTCTTATACCCTAAATTACCCAAAACCTTTTTCTCAGATTTATTATCAATTGATTATAAAATTGATTATAATTTTATGTTTTTTAATTAAGATTTTGATTTAAGATATTTTTAAATAAATGAAGAGATTTAGGATAGGTGGAAGTTTTACGAAAATTTTTTTATCAAATGTTTCAAAAACTTAACTGGATAAGTTGATTTATAATTAGGATACATTTTTATTGACTATAAGAAAATTAAAATAAAGAAAGAGAAAATTAAAATAAAGAAAGCTAGCTTTTTAAATAAAATTTTTCTGTATTTAATTAAATAAAGTAAAATAAGAAATTTCAATAAGAAACGTTTTATTTAAATAGAATTATCGAAACTAGTATATGGATGTGAATGTCAAAATTTTTTGGATATGAGATTATATTGCTTCATAGGAAATTAAAAAAAATTAAAAAAGAAAAACAAAAAAAATTATTTTATGATTTCTATTCCTAATTGTTTTGTTAATATATCCTGAGCAAGCTCTTCTTTTTTACCAGATGGACCTAAAATGTAAGGAGATTTAACTCCAGTTATTATAGTAATTACTTGTAATTTGTCCTCGTATTCTGGCAATATTCTTGCCCCCCAAATTACCGGAGCTTCTGGGTCTAATTGTCTTGATACAATTTCACCTATAATATTTACTTCTTCAAGCTTTAGATTTTCTCCACCTACTATTTGGATTAGTGCTCCTCTTGCCCCTGAATAATCAACCTCTAACAAAGGATGATTTAATGCTTTTGTTACAGCTTCTTTTGCTCTGTTTTCGCTTGAGCTTTCTCCAACTCCTATTGATGCTACTCCTCCGCACTTCATTATTGCCTTTACATCAGCATAATCTAAATTTACTAAGGATGGTTGAGATATTGTTTCAGTTATTCCTTTTATCATTGTTGCTATAAAATCATCTGCCATTGCAAAAGCCTCTTTCAAAGGAAGATTGCCTGCCATGGAAAGTAATCTTTGGTTTTCCATTACTATAACTGTATCACAAACCTCTCTTAATTGAGCTAATCCCTCTTCTGCTTTTCCTATTCTTGCCCCTTCAATCTTGAAAGGTAATGTAACAGCTCCTATAACAATTGCTCCTTGCTCTTTTGCTAACTTTGCTATTACAGGTGCTGCTCCTGTTCCTGTTCCACCTCCTAAGCCGCAAGTAATAAACACCATATCAACATTCTCTAAAACTGCTTTTAGTTCACCTTTGCTTTCTTCTGCTGCTTTTTTTCCTATTAATGGATATCCTCCTGCTCCCAAACCTTTTGTAAGCTCTTTTCCTATAAGTATTTTTTCATCTGCCTTTGTAATAGCTAAATGCCTTGCATCCGTGTTTACTGCAATTGTTTTTGCTCCTAAAATGCCTTTTGTTGTTAGTCTTGTTATTGTATTATTACCTGCTCCTCCTACTCCTATTACCAATATTCTTGCTTGGTATGCTTCGAAGTTTTCTTCTCTTTTTTGCTGAAGTGGTGCTTGCCATAGGCTTTCTGTTAACAATCCCATTTTTTCACCTCTTTTTTTGAAAATATGTGTTGTTGTATCGAAATAAATTTAAATACAACAACACAAATATATCTAAGAGAAATCATAATCATTCGAGCTTCGTTCAAGGTGCGAACTTGAGCGAGCTAATTCTTGCGAGCGCGCGAACCCTTAAAGCTTCAGTTGTTAATATCTATTCCTCTATTAAAATATTTTTCTGTGATACGAAGAATATTTTTAAAAAAATATTTAGATTTATTTCTTTTGAAGTAATGAGGTTTTCTTATATTATAATCTACGTAATGCAATATTTGTGATTCATTTAGAATTAATAAACTCCAATTTATCATTAACATAAATCTTTAGAAGATTATATTTTATCAAAGCTTTATCAAATTCTTTTCTTAGCTCATCACAATTTATTTCACAGATTTCAGAAATTTTTCCAACACTTAAAATTTTTAAAAATTTTCCTTTGGGGGTTGTAAAAATAAAAGATTTCTCTGTACTGTTTTCATTAATGATTAGCATAAAATCTGGAGTTATAAGTTTGTTGTAAATATTTTCAGCAGAAAATTCTATTTTTAGATAAGTAGTTTGATTTTGATATTCTATAGTACTTTTTCCATTTTCAAAATATTCAGAAAGCATTTCTTTTTGTGTTATTATTTTTCTTTTTCTTGAAAAAACTCCAAAAAATTTTTCTATTATTGCTCTTAACCAATCTTTTTCTCTTATTTCACCTTTAACAAAAAATATCTTTTCTCTTGGTCCTGCTATTATTCCATTGCTTTTTGCAATAACTTTTGCTAAAAATTTTCCTTGAGAATTTGGTTGCCATTCTATTTCAACATCTTTTATTTCTCTATTTACAAAATTGAACTCCTTTTCTATTTCTTGAGTAAAATTTTCTCCTATGATGAGAATTGTTATGTTTATTTTACCTTCTCCTAGAATTTTTATCTTGAATTTTTCTTTTTCATTAAGAGTAATATTTTCTGCATCAAATCTCAAAATTTCAAGATATGGTTTATAAATTATTTTAAATGTTGCGTTATAAATCTTTGTGTTCGTTTGATTATTTTCTCTAAAATATTTTATTGGAGCAAAATTTATTGAAATTATTTTTCTATTATCAATTAAGTCCTTTTTATCTACCCAAAATATATTTTCAGGAAATTCTCCTGTTTCATTTATTTCTTCGGATGAGAATTGATCTTGAACTAAATAAATTGGAGTTAAATTTCTAAATTCTGAAATTTCCTTAACATCTATTTCAATATCTTCTATCTCTTCTGATATTTCCATATCCTTTCTAAAAATAGGTATAATTGGCTTTCCGTAATCGTATAAAAAATAATCTGGATTCAGAAATATTATATTTTGGTCCTCAATTTTATAATTTGGAGAAAAATCTATTTCCAATATCGTGCTTCCATTTTCCTCATAAATCCCATATTCCTCTTCATTGTTAAATGGATCGACAATTATTTCAGGGTTTCCAAAAAGAATTTTTTGATAATATTCTTTTTTCATAAGTTTTAACGGACTTAAAATTGTAAGAGATGTGGCTATAGATTTTCCTGAAATGCTTAGATTTTTAGATGCATTTGTTACAATATTTAATTTCATATCATTCATACAAACTCCTAATGGCTTTCCTTTTATTAAACTGTTTAAAAAAGATAGAAGAGGGGAAAAAACATAAGTATCATGAACTATTCCAGATGATCCTATAAAAACCATATTATTTATTCCCAAAAATTTGCTATTGGGGTTTGCAGAAAGAGAATGCTCATCAAAAATTATTTTACTAGAATTAAATATGATTTCATCATAACTTATAGAATAATTTCTTGGATATGGAGTAAAATAGTTTTCGCTTTCTCCTGGGAGATACCATTTTTCTAAATCTCCCATGCCAAAATGAAAGATTAGCGAAGAATAATCTTTATTTGCAAAAAATGATGTTTTATTAAATTCTGGTAATGGTTTTGGATTTTCTATATCAGTCCAATCATATTCAAGTAATATATATTTTTTAGTAGAATAATTTTTTAGATGAATAAGATCAAAAGCCTTACTAATCAAATCCTCTATATTTATTATTCCTTTTACTTCCTCCATTTCTTTTTCTGTTACATTCGCTCTTCTTTCTACAAATCTTTTAATATCAAAGCCATTTAATCTTAAATACCATTCTGTAGCAAAGCCTTCTGTCATTCCATCAAGAAAGAAAAGATCTAAGTATTTTGGCAAGCGATAAGATGAAAATATTGTTGCTTTTTTGGTTGTTTTCCAATTTTTAGAATTTTCTATTTGGATTGATATTTGGCTCGGATTACAGCAAAATCTTCCTATGGCAAAATCAAAATAGTAATCATTATTTATATCACCAAACAAATTATCTGTAAATAAAACATTTCCATCAGAAATATCATATCTATCATCATTCCACGGATCATGAACTGCACCGAAAGGGATTCCGAATAAAGATAAAAATATTGTTTTATTAAAAGCGTAGCTATTTCCTAACTTACTTTTTAATTTTATTTGATTTGTTACATTTCTTATTTTTTCTATTATTTCATAAATTTTGTTATCTCTGTTGATTTCTTCTGGATTTCCAGTATATCTATAACTTTCATTTATCTCTATTGGTATAGGTAATGCATTTAATCTTAAAGAAAGTGCTGAATCATTAAAATTTGGGTTTGCTATTGATAAATGGCTTACCTCTTGAATATTATTCAAAATATAATCAAAAAGTTTTTGTTCATTATCTAAAACTAAATTACAAAGAGAGAAATTAAATGTGCATATTGTATATTTTGAGAATTCTTCTCCTGTTATTTCATCTGTTTTTATTAAAGAATAATTTTTTATCTTTGCTATAAAAGCTCCAAGCAATGCTAGACTTCTATTGCTATTTACAATTACGAATCCATTTTTATTGAAAGAATGTGAATTTATCATATAATTTCTCTTAAATGGAAGTTCTGAAGGATAATTCATATCCACAGTAAAAATAATATCTGGATTATATTCCTCAATAAAAATTTTTTGATAATGCTTTGATTTTTCATCAGCTGAATTCCAAACCAATACAGGATAATCCAAAGAAGAAGCGAATAGAATGTTCCAAAAATTTGAATTTGTTAATATGATTGGTTTTTTAAATGTTGGGATTGTGGTTGGGATAGTTGTTGTAGATGTTTGAATTGTTGATGTAGTTGGATATATGGTTGTTGTATAAATTGTTGATGTTGTAGTGGTTGGTAATGAAGTTGTTAATGTTGTAGATGTTGTGAGTGTTGGAATTGTTGTAGTTGTTGTTATTGTGGTTGTTGTTATTTCCTCTTCCAATTCCAAAACAAGCTTAGGCCAATAATTTGGATTGGGGTGGTCTTTTGAAAAAATTCTACAATCTTTTGCACTATTAGGATAAACATATATCTGAAATGTGAATACATTTCTTGAATTATTTATTAGCTCATCCCTAATAGCTTCGGTTACATTAAATGAAATCTCGGCTCCAAAATTACAAGTATAGCTAATTCCACATTCGCCTCCATAATAATAGCAACAATTTATTCCATAAAATTTTATTTCCTTGGTCGTGGAAGGTTGATTGAAATAGGTTGTTTCTCTTTCTGTCCAGTTTAAACTAAAGTTATTTAACCTGTTAAATAAAATCTTTCCCCAGCAATCACGAAAATTTACTGAATTTGCATATATATAGAATTTTGCATCCTTTATTTTGGTTTTATTAACATTTGTAATATTAAATTTGATAAAACCTCTTTGAGTATTATCTATTCCGCTAAAAGTTATATTTGGAGAGAATCCGTAATTTTCGTTTGGGTATCTTCCATCAACATAAGTATCGTCGGTTGGATATAAAATTATAGCAGAGCTTCCGAAAGAGAAAATAAATGTGGCAATTAGAAAAAATGCTAGTAAAAAGCCAGTAAAGTTCATGTTATAGAAATATCAAAAATAAAAAATAAAAATTACGAAGAACAAGTCACATAAGCTGTGCTTGTTACTGTGTCACTTACCCCTCCGCAATTCGTAGTTACTATTGCTCTGCTAAAATATGACA
>Ga0197143_1001954_pt1 | contig 16194 bp, 16 predicted proteins | sample GBS70_MetaG_FD_148603 | JGI IMG/M metagenome (GOLD analysis project Ga0197143, IMG submission 148603) | Sediment microbial communities from Great Boiling Springs, Gerlach, Nevada, United States - GBS 70_MetaG | ecosystem: Environmental > Aquatic > Thermal springs > Hot (42-90C) > Sediment...
GAATTGATAAAAGCAAAACTCTAAGAGCACATTTAAAACTACTAAATGTCTTTTAACCCATATCTTCCATAGGACTCTAAATTTCACGGGGGACGTACTATTTGATTTAAATAGAAACAATCAATCTACCCAACTTCCCATTAGCCCCCGATCCAGGCTTCTACTACCCAAGGTCCCCACAAAACGTTTTCCCAATTCTTTTCTCAATAAGTTATATCCTTTGTTCTCAAGCTTTGAATAGTTTGGCTAATTATCAAAAATTATTAAACAGGTTGAACTAGATATGTGGGAGAGTGAGTTGGTGAAATGACTCGAGTGCTTCGCATAGAGGCTTACCGTAGTCCTTGGTGGCTACTTATCTTTCTTGGAGCAGGTTTAGTAGGTGCAATTATTACGAATGTTATCCTAGAGAGAGGGTTAGAATTATCTTGGCTCTTACGTTTCTACATCAGCTGGGCGCTAGGAGTTATTATCGTGTGGATTGTTATCAGGAAAACCTCTGCCATAGGCAAATAAATAGCTATTTCCCACCTCATTTTAGCGTTTCTAAAGGGATCGTGTTAGCGAAAAGCACGCATGCACCTTGGTAATTGTAGTACTGCTGTAGAGCAACCTCTCCCCAGACAAGAGATTTTTTAGGAACTCTGCTTTAGGGGTAGCTGACCACCGAAGGATTGGTTGAGGAGTATTCCTGGAAGTAATGATTAAACATGAATCAACGAGCACCCTCTAGGAACAGACATTAATCGGAGATTCCTCAATACAATAACAAGCTCTGCAAATATCTCTTATCGAGCTTGAGAATTAGTGGTCGTTTAGGGGTTTTATAGAGCTTTTTCCGTACGGATCAGTGAGTATTACGGTGAAGTTTATCTCGTTATTCATTGCTTTCCTGATTTTCTTCACGAAATTGTTACACTCATTGTTTTCGTCGAAGCATTCAGTCGGTGTGTTCTCTAGTATCCTCTCTAGGAGCCCCTCGACCGTGGTTATGTAGCCTTGTGCTGCAGGACCTGGGAATACCTCAACCCCTAATTCAGGTATTTCTATACTCGCTGTAGAAGACTTAATGACCAGCGCGTTTAAGTCCTTCCGTTCTCTTACTGGGAAGACTATCCTGACCTCGCCCCCGTGTTCGAGCGTTCCTATGTCGGATTTCCTGTAGCCGCACACACCGCATATCCACACCTCAATCAATATCTTACCGAAGTAGGGTACCTCATAAACGTAAGTGCTTATCTCTAGGTTCTCACTATTGCACACGGGGCACTTACCTACTGAGCTGAAGATTTTTTGCGGCTCCATCACGTACACACTAAAACATAATTGTTTGAGGTGCTTATTAAGATATGATCACCTAGGTATAAGGGAGAGGTAGGGTAGTGGAAACGTTTGGTGATATCCTTGAGCTCCTGAAACCTCTTGAAGCTTCTTTCCTAGGTCCCTTCATAATTAGCTTAGTATGTAATTCCATCCCCTTCGTATCACTCCCCTACCTGCTAGTGATAATAGGGCTTGCCTTCAAGTACGTGACCCTGCAGGACAGGATCTTATTAATACTTTCCTCAGCTTTAGGCGCTACCTTAGGTAAGGTTTTAATATATTTTATCGGGAAAGGCTTTTCTAAACTCTTAAGTCAGAGGAGTAGGAAGAATCTAGAACTCTTTAATAAGATCGCTAAGAAATCTCTTGCTCTAGCGATATTCGTTTTCGCTGCATTACCGTTACCCGACGACGTCCTCTACCTACCTTTAGGATTAACCGGTTTTTCCTTAATAATCTACTTCCTCTCAGTCTTTCTAGGGAAGCTTTTCTTAAAGAGTGTCGCGGTATTTTACGGGAGTCTCTTAACATCCTTAAGTGAGGAACTAGGTTATCAGGTAATACCTGTCTTCGTAGTGATCTCAATAGTTTTCTCGTACTACATCATAAGTATTGACTGGTCTAAGATAGTTGAGGTTCACATGGAGGGAGGTCTTAAAGCGTCCGTGAGGTGTCTCATGCTAGAGTTAGGTCTCGCAAACAAGAAAATCGCGAAGAACCTTAAAAACCTGTTTACCTGAATTTAAAGAACTCATTAAGATACTCCTTCAAAACATAGTATGCTTCCTCCACAGATTTCCGCGCGCGAGTGAGTTCCCCGCCCTTAAATATCAAGGAACCTGAAACATACACCTCCTCAACTATAGAGTCACCCCAGTTTACAGAAGCTACTGGATCCCCAGCAACAGGGCCCTCAACGGACCACACAACCAAGTCTGCGTCCTCCCCCTCAATTAACTCGCCTTTACCGAAGCCTAACCCCCTATAAGCGGTCGTGGTCGCGAGTGAGAAAGCTTCTCGTAAGTCGGGAACCCCCTCTCCCTCATAGTGGAGGAGTGTGTAAGCTCTTAGATCCTCTCTTATGTCGTAGGTCGGGGCTACGTCAATCCCTATAGTCACGTTTGATAACCTACTCAAGTAATTCCTTATCGGCGCTCTCCCATCACCTAAGAGGATGTTTGATCTCGGCGGATGAGATATCACGAAATTATTAGCTGATAGCACGTCAGCTATCTCCTCAGCCCACACCGCGTGAGCTACTATAGCGTTTACTTTATCTAAACCAACGAATTTAATGAAGTCCCTGAGACTCATCGAATACTTATTCTTAAGCCATACGAGATCCTCGAAAACCTCCGCTAGATGTGTGTGAACACCTAGTTCAAGCTCCCTAGCTAACTCGACTACTTCCTTGAAAGCGTTCGGGTCAAGTAATCTGGGAGTACACGGCCCTAACCTAACCTTAACTTTAGGGTCATCAACCATCTTGAGTAGACCTAGATTTTCCTCCAGAGCTTCCTCATAGTTCTCGAAAACTCCGTGATTCATTATAGGAGTGCTTAAGTCGGCTTTAACACCGCTCTCTAGGACCGCCTTATAAACCATCCCCTCATTAAAGTGCATGTCCGCTAAGGCAGTTACCCCTGAGGAAAGGAGTTCTCTTACGGCTAGGAGGGACGCGTAGTAACTAACTTCCGGGTACTCTCTTAAGAACCTCTCCCAACTCCACACAAACTTCCTAACCCAGTCATCCAGGCTCAAACCCGAGACTATCGTGTTCCTTATTGGGTAAAGACCTAGATGAACGTGTGTGGTAGCCAACCCATGTGTCACTACCCTCACTTTACCTTTTTCTACAGAGCTCCCTGAGACTCTGTAAATATCCTTAATTCTATTACTGAAGCGCACGCAGGCTTGAGAAAGCCATACGTGAGGATTTATCACCACGTAATCTCCGCAAACCTCGTTCAAGAGCTTCAGCCACCCATCTTATAAACAGCTACCACCACGTATACGCTACTGCCCTCGTAGAGCTGGCTCACAGCTATGTGTGCGGGCTTAAATACTGTGAGCGCGGGCTTCTCTAATCGCGGAGCGTACTGCGGGTATTGGAGCGCGCCGTAAAGGAATCTTACAGGGTAGCCTGAAGCCCCGAAGACTTCGTGGACTGCGTGAAGGAATAGCTTATATAATGTCGCATTGGTTAGTGCTGGGTTAGTCCAGTTAGGCATGGCATAACTGTATTGACCTATGGTGACTGTGGTGGTCGGGGGCTTCCTGCCGGCTATCTTGTAGATAGCTGAGATTCCTTTAGCCATGTCAGCGCCGATGAATGTTCCTCCCTGGAAAGCTAGGGGTCCTACGTAGGTTGAGCTGAGTTGCTCTGAGAACAAGACAACATCATATAACACGACGTAGGTCTTGTCGGGTGGTACGCGGAAGTACTTAGTGAATATCTCGTAAGCTTCTTCCTCAGTACCTGTTAGAGCCTTAGCGAGCAACTCTATCTGTGTTGCGTTAAGTGTGGCGCCGTCAGCTACCGTAGCTCTCTCTCCTAAAACGCTCAGCCAGTACCCGTAATCCCACCATGAAATAATCACGGAGTCTTTAGGCGTATTATTCCTAATCCATTCTAGAGTATCCAGCCATGCGGGCACGTTCTTCCCGACACCGAGACCTGAGTCTAGGATCATGGGTGTCTGAGCTCTATAAGCAGGTACCCAGACAGTCACTCCCTGAAGTAATGTAGTGAATAGGTAGGCAATCATTAAGGAAGCACTCAGCAGAGCCAGTACCAGGTCCTTCTTCCTAGAGAGGTACGGGACGAGCAGAGCGATGAAGCTACCTTGAGATATCGCTATCACGCAATTCAGGTATGGGAAGAAGTACGATACGTTAGTCGTGGCGTAAGTCGCTAGCAATACCATTAATCCAATGAATAAATCTAGCACGCTTCTCTTGATGAAAGCCCTGTAAGCGAAGTATACGAGCATAAGGAGTGATATGATGAATGGAGCTCCACTACTCCATATGAAGTTCTGCGCACTAGCTGACGCATACTCCTGAACAGTACCGACCAACACATGCGTCATCTCACCCAAACCCATCGCTGCCAAGCCCTTACCCTTTAAGTGGAGAACGCCGGTAGTGAGTCCTAAAAGCCCTCCCACACCTATCAAGACTATTAGGAGGAAGTAGATTACACGCCACTTAGTTAGAAGCGGGTACTTTAGCTTGACCACTCTCCGTGTGGACACGTACTCTAGGAATAGCGCGATACCTATTACGGCAAACCCTAACGGTATCAGTATGCCGACACTTATGATTAGGTATAGGGGGCCGTAGAAAGGTAGTATTGCTATAGTTAACGCAAGAGGCAGTGTCTCGAAACCCCACAGTATTAAGTCTTCCTTGGTGACCTTAGTTATCAAGGGTTGTAGAACTACCTGTAGGAAAATAGCTGCTAGGAGTAGGTTAAAGCCCGCCCAGCCGGCTGCGGTTAAGGATGTGAAGATACCACACAACAAAGCGTCTACGTAGCTTCTCCTCTTCCAAGTCCTTACGTGGAAGTATGTAGCTAGGAAAATAAAACCTAGTCCAGCAGAGTATTTAACTGTAAACCCTGCTAACTGCCTACTATTAAAGATTATCGCGGCCACCACAGACGAAATCGCTGCTGGGATATCACCCCATAACTCTCTAGTAGTTAGGTAGATACCTATTAGGGAGAATATGAAGAAGATTACAGGCACGTACACCATCCACTCATATAAGGTTAACCCAGGACTGAATAAGTGTGCTAGGTGGTAAGTAACCACCGAGAACATCGGTGTGAGGGGTAGGGAAGACCTAACGAGGTTTCTCCCCCAAGGATACCAGAAAATATGTGTTTCCTCATTATACCTGTCCAAGCTGAAGAAGTATGATAAACCCTTCTCTAAGAGCTTCTCAGCGGTCCAGTACTCAGAGTAAGGATCTAACTCATTCAGCATAGGTCCGTAACCCGCCTCAAGAGCGTTGAAAATCGGGTAGAGCCTGAGATATGAGCCGACTATCGCAGAAGCTAGTAAAACTATTAGCGAAGCCAGCGTAACGATGTGTTCTCTCCTCAAACCCTTAAAACTCAGACCTACCTTCATCTAATCACCTGCTAAGACTAATTAACCAAGCTATAATAAATGTTTATCAACATACCCCAGAGAGCGTTTTTCTTTAAAGACTTACATGATATCAAGTGTTGTGCGAGCAACTCAAAAACTTAACAATCAAGTATTCTACGTTTTCCCGTAAATTATGCGTTCCTCGTTAAAGAGTTTTATTGAGACGTACATTAAGCCTGCTATAACTAGTAACAATATCGTTAAGTGTGTTAGCGCCTCACGCAACATGTCGAGCGCGACAAACTTTATGAAGAGTGATGCGTGGGTATACGGTATTAAGTAGAGCAACCACTTGAAGACACTGCTTAGCTGTTCTATGTCGACATATAGAGATATGAAGAACACTATAGTAGCGACACTAATTATTATCATTGAGGAAGCTTGTGCAGCTCTATAGCTTCCTGACCTGATTACCGCGGGCGTTACTAGAGCTAAAGAGCTTAAGACGGAAAAGTATATGGCTATGAAGTGAGCTAACATAACGCCCCCCGGTATCAAGTAGAACAAATTAATTCCGTAAATTAGTGAGGGCACGTAAGCAAATAGAAGAAGCCCTAAGGCGTTGGTGAAACCTGTTAATAACCCTATCAAAGACGTGGAAACGACCTTACCTATTATTAAAGCATACCTAGGTACTGGGGTACTTAACAAAGCTTCTAAAGTCTTCCTTTCCTTCTCCCCTATAACTGAATCCGTTATGTATGCTGTTGAAGGGGTGGTAACGAATATTAGGCTGAAGGAGAGGAACCTAGATATATAGACCTTAAGCGCTTCCTCATAGCTAACGGGAGCGCCACCAACTCCTACAACACTTACTTGAGCTTCAACAGGTCTTAAGATAGAGCCTACGGAGACGTTTAATCCAGCGATATTACTCAACTCAATTACCTTAAGTGAGGCTAACCTAAAGTTTAAATCATTGACTAAGTTCAGTACTATGTTCTCTACCTGGTCTGCCTTACTAGACCCTAGAGTTTTAATGATTTCTAGTCTAGCTCTCTCAGTTAGTGAGGTTAGGTTCTTCACAAACCCCTCCTTAATTATGATCGTAGCATCCACGTTAGCAGACGCTCCGTAAATCACGTGAAGACCGTTTTTCTCTAGAGCCTTACTAATCTCTTCTAGGATGTCTTCAGACGTTATGTTAACCCCTCCCACGCTGCCTGAGGTCTTGTCATAGTTTATGAGCGCTACGTACCCTGGCTGAAGTCCTTGAGCGTAGATAGAAGTTAAGCTCATTAAGGGCAGTATTAAGAGTGGTAAGAAAGCTATCGCCGCTAGTGTACGTATATCTCGTAGCATGTCCTTGAGTTCCTTCCAAACAACTACGTAAACGGAGTTCACATCCCCTCACCAGCTAAGCTTATGAAGACCTCTTCTAAGTTCCTACCATTATATGCGCGTATCAAGTCTTTTGGCGGACCCTGAACTATCACGCGCCCCTTATTTATGAGGGCAACCACATCACATAAATCCTCAACCTCCAGCATGTTATGCGAGGAGAGAACTATAGTAACTGAGTTATTCCTAGAGTATTCTTTGAGTATTTTGCGTATGGCGTATGCTGAGAAAACGTCGAGACCTGAAGTAGGTTCGTCTAAGATGACTAGCTTAGAACCTATCATTAAAGTCCTCGCTATGGAGACTCTCCTAACCATCCCCTTACTATACTCTGAGACCTTCCTGTTAAGGTCTTTCTCGCTCAGACCGGAAATCTTAGCGCCTATTTCCGTAATCTCTAGAGCTTTACTGGTCCTTCCGTAGTAAAGCATCGCGTAATAATAGAGATTCTCCCAGCCAGTCAAGCGTGAGTAAAGCCCTGCGTCCTCCGGTAAATATGATATGTACTTCCTAACCAAGACTCTGTTCTCAGGCAATCCATAACCGAACACCCTAACCTCACCTTCATCTTGCTTAAGTAACGTGGCTAAGATTCTTAGCAGTGTAGTTTTGCCTGCGCCGTTAGGACCTATTAACCCGAAGATAATCCCCTCATCAATCTCTATACTGACTTTACTAAGAGCTCTAATCTTGCCAAAATCCTTCACCACTTCACGCACCAAAACCGCTTTACCCGCGTCAGACACTCTCTAAACCCAAGATATCTTGACTCAATAACCTTATATCTCAACTAGAATAATTTTTCACGAGGCCTGAGGAGACATCAATAATGACTAACAAGTACTTCAGGAAGGTCCTCGTCGTCGGTGGTGGGAACGTAGGGGTTTTACTAGCTTATGCGTTAGTTAGCTCAAGCGCCAGACCCGGTGTTTATGTTTTGGTTAGGAACCCTCAATACTTAAAGCTTTTCAGGGAGGAGGGGGTTAAGATAGTCACCCCTGACGGGATGTCTTTAAGGCTAGAGGGGGTTCACTTCATATCGTACGATGATTTAAGAAGACTTGGCTTGTTTGATTTGATAATGGTAGCTACTAAAGCGTACGATTCCTTGGAAGCGGTTAAGCAAGTGAGGGAATTCTTAGGGAGTGGGGGTGTCTTAGTAACGTGTCAGAATGGTTTGAGATCATATGAGGAAGCTCTCGAAATCTTAGGTCCTAACAAGACGGTAGCTATGGTGTTAAACCATGGCGTGTACAGGTTGGGAAACCGAGAATTTAAGTGGATCGGCGGTTCTACCAGCTACCTGGGGGGTAAAGGTATTTCAAGAGAGTTGTTATCCTCCATAGCGTCATTACTTAAAATCCTTTCAGTTCAGGTAGTTGATGATATAGAACCTTATAGGTGGCTTAAGTTAGCTGTCAACGCAGCGATAAACCCCCTAACCGCTCTATATGAGGTGAAGAACAAGCTCATAATAATCGATGAAAACCTCTTCAAAATAGCTGCGATGGTGGTAGCGGAGACTCAGAGAGTTGCAGAGAAGTACGGGGTGGTGATGCCTGCAGATCCTTTGAAGGAAGTGGTTAGGGTGGCTGAGGCAACCGGGGAGAACTACTCATCAATGCTTCAAGACATAATATGGGGGAAGAGAACAGAGGTTGATTACATAAATGGTGAGGTAGTCGTGAGGGGGTGGAGAGTGGGCGTGTCAACGCCTGTTAACGAGGTTTTGTGGTTAATGATGAAGTATAAGGAATCTCTTAAGAGAAAGACTTAACAAGACTCAGCCGGAAAACTATTTAACCAATCTAGTTATTAATCCTTTAAGGGCTTTAGTTACGGGAAAAGGGATGGGTTCCAAGATCTATCCTCACGACTTTATAAAGAAGAAGAAACTTGGTGAGAAAATAGTTATGGTTACAGCGTACTCTTATTACGATGCTCTCTTAGCTGATAAAGCAGGTATTGACGGTTTGCTTGTAGGAGATTCTCTCGGGATGGTTATAATGGGTTATCCCTCAACATTACCGGTAACTCTTGATGAGGTGAGGCACCATCTTAGAGCGGTAGTGAACGCTAGGCCTAAGGCCTTGATTGTGGCTGATATGCCTTTCCTATCGTATGAGGTAAGTAAAGACGAAGCTATTAGGAATGCGGGTGAGATGATTAAGATGGGTGCGGACGCGGTCAAGATAGAGGGAGGGTTGGAAGTCTCGGAAACTGTTGAAGCCTTGACTAAAGTAGGTATACCCGTAATGGGTCATATAGGGCTTAACCCCCAAAGATACCTAATGCTAGGCGGCTACAAGCTAAGAGGTAAGAACGCTGAAGACGCTTTAAACATAATCGAATCAGCTAAAGCCCTCCAAGAAGCTGGAGTTTTCTCGATAGTCATCGAGTACACAACTTGGCAAGTAGCCGCTGAAGTAACTCGCGCTGTCAGAGTACCCACCATATGCATAGGTGCCGGCGCTGAATGTGACGGCCAAATACTAGTCATTCACGATCTCCTAGGAATAAACCCTACACCGCCGCCGTTTGCCAGAAAATACGCTGACTTGCACAACGAGATACTACAAGCTCTGAGTAAATACGCTGAGGACGTGAGAAAAGGTGTTTTTCCAGGACCTAACGAGTCTTGGGGGATAAGTGAGGATGAGTTGAGGAAACTAAAGGAATATTTAAAGAGTACTAAAACCGAATAATCCACTGACCTGGAGCACGTAAGTTTAGGACTGTGCAAGAGTCTCAACATTGAATTAAGAGGTTAGATTTCGAGAGTTCTTCTAGTCTGTTCCTTATATGCTTAAGTACTTCAGATAATATAGCGTTGTTATCGTACTTCTTTAGTATGCTGGAGAGCTCTTCCCTAGAAGCATTACTTAATTTCTGTGCGTATTCAATCATCTTAGGTAGTGCTCTAACAACGTTATCAACTATTGTTATAGAAGCCGCCCTAGCAGTTCTGGAGAGGGGGTTGAGGTCTATTGCTATGACTGTCTTACCGAGCCTCCTCAAAGCCTCAGTCCTGTCCCCGTCTTCAAGAGGCACTAATACCGTGTCAGCTATTAATATTCCCTTAGGACTTACTTTCCTCCTCTCACTCATGAGTTCAGGAATTTCCGCAGTAGCGTCACTCACGCCAAGTACTTCACGAGCGCCACAAGCCTTTAAAATCTCGGCTATTTTCATTATTCGTTCCTCACTCCGATAAAACAAGTTCACCTCAATTTTAGCGTTAACGAGCTCGGCCAGCTTGACTACCTCCTCAGGAACTAAAGCCGCGACATTGCCGTTAACTGAAATCACAGGATTATTGGATAGTAATAAAGCCGCGACAGCCGCCTCTATAGCTTTCAGCGCCGGCTCTATGGTGGTCTCACCTATCAAGTAATCGAAACACTCTCCCCTACCATGGGCTATCAACCCTGCCTTAGCAACATACCCTTCCTCAAAACCCCTAATCAACTTCTCTCTTATTAAAAGTGACTTGTATCTAGGGTGTGTAGGGGGAATACTAACCTCCAACCACGCTCACCCCACATCACCTATGAAATATATCTTGACTGAGATATTATAGGATCACAGCATCATCACGGTTCCTCCAGGAAATAGCTTGAAGATCCCTAAAACCTTACTGAAGTTCTTTCTCAACGTGTTGATGAGTTCTTCGCTCGGGTCATCCGAAACTACTACCAGAGTACCTTTCTTGATGAAGTATGTTCTCACGTTTCCGGAACTTATATGTTTATGAAGTAGTTCCTTAATCTTCTCGTCAGTTTCTCTATTCATGAATATTGCCTTACTGAATTCATAACTTAATTCAAGAAACCTCTCGAAAGAAGGTTCCGCAACGAATTTCTTGAAAGCACGCTCACCAGCTTCTTTTATTGCGCGCCAATAATCTCTGAGCATTTGTGGGGTCGTGAATCCCGGCCTGACGATGCATGGGATCACACTCACGGACTCCCTTACTGGAATCACGTCTAACTCGCTCACTCCAGGAGCTCCTGGTTTCAGCCGGAGTACTAGTCCACCACCACGCAGTTCCGCTACTACATCGCCTAACCCAGTCATCATACGTACTTCTACTTCGTGTGCTATGATGCCTACCCTGTTCAAGGTTAAGGGCTTTCCTAAATTATGTAAGGCTGAGGCCGCCACCACTATGGAGAGGGCCGCACTAAACCCTAAACCTTCCCCGAGACGTGAAGGCGATGTTATCTCGACGTTAACGCTGTTTACACCAACAATCTTCTTAACCTCGTTTATGATATCGTGCTCGAGGATAACGGAATTAACTAATACTCTATTGTCGGAACCGCTCTTAATCTCCGCCTCAACAAGCGGTTCTAGGGTTATCCCAGCTCCTATAGAGCCCGTCGTCAAAGGATTGTTAGTTATGTGCGGAACCCAAAAACCTGAGACATGTAACGGTACTCTAACGCGCAATCTTGAGTTCCTCTTTAATTAAATCTAATATTTTCCTAGCTACTACCTCTTTAAGAGACTTACTCACTAATTCCTTATACCCTCTCTTGCTAATTAAGACCACCTCATTGTAATCCACTGTGAAGCCTACATCATCCCTGCTAACGTCGTTAGCGACTATTATATCAAAACCTCTTTTTTCTAACTTATCTAGAGCTAGCCCAACCAGCCTGTTCATATCTCCCTCAACAACCTCGGCAGCGAAACCTACTAAGAGTCCTGAGAACTCTCTCCTCAAGTTCAGTGATATTTTTGGTGTGGGCTCTAATTCCACAGTTAAAGACCCTTCCTCAGACTTAATCTTACCTCCAAAATATTTCTTAAACCTGAAGTCAGCGGGCGCCGCAGCCAGTACTACCGCGTCATACTCTCTACTCCTAACCTCACTTAACAGGACGTTAAGCATGTCTTCAGTTGTTGTGACGCTGAAGCTTCTTACGTAGTGCGGTATCCTTGCTGACGTCGGTCCGTGAACCAACGTCACGTCAGCTCCACGGAAGTACGCTTCCCTAGCTATAGCTATGCCCATCTTACCGGAGCTAGCGTTAGATAAGAACCTCACGCGATCTAAGTACTCTCTCGTAGGTCCTGCCGTTACTAATATCTTAAGGTTTTTCAGATCCCTACCTCTCAGAGTCGTTGCTTCTATAGCTGCGAGAATGTCGTCATTTTCCGGTAGCTTAGCTCTCCCGCCAGAAACGTCAGGCGGGACTACCACCACACCAAACTCACTGAGTTTCTTCATAGCTTCACTTACCGGCGGTGAATACCATAAGCCAGAATGCATTGCTGGCACTAACGTGACCGCTTTTCCAAGTCCTAACAAGTTCACCGCAGTTAGTGAGACGGGGTTGTCACATATCCCGTGCGCGAGTTTACTTATGATGTCTGCCGTGGCTGGAGCTATCGTGAAAGAAGATACCTCCTTACTTAAGGAGACGTGCCCTACCTCACCTTTAAATTCCGTCAGAACCTTGCTACCGATAGCCCACTCAATTAGCGTTGGGTTTATTAGCTCGGTTGCTGCCTTAGACATCACGGCGTAAACGTCCGCTCCTCTCCTAATTAATTCACGCATTACGTCGATGATTCTGTAAATAGCTACTGAGCCAGTAAGCCCGAAACCTATCTTAACGCCTCTTAAGTGATTTGAGATAGCACCTCTGATCTCATCTGCCGGGTGGAACTCTGGTTCTCTTAGCACGCTACTTACCCAAGCATAATTAATATTGAGTATTATAATTATTAGGGTTACCAAAGTGGAGATGGTCAACATCAGGAAGGCAAAACCTGAAGACCTTCCGTCGATCATAAGCATAAACATGATATCGCTTAAGGAGCACTACCCTGAAGATTTCTGGAAGCACCATCTAGAGATGTGGGGTGAGGCTTTTTTAGTGGCTGACGCGGATTCCAGGGTTGTAGGTTACGTCATGTGTAGGGTTGAGAGAGGTCTGGGCTACATTAACAAGTCTCTACTTAAGAAGATGGGCCACATAATAAGCATAGCTGTCCACCCGGACTATAGGGGTAGAGGGATAGGGTATTCTCTGATGGTTGAAGCGTTAAGGAGGTTAAAGGAGATCTACAAGGTTAACGAGGTCTATCTCGAGGTTAGGGTAAGTAATGAGCCAGCAATTAGATTATATGAGAAACTCGGCTTCAGGAAGGTTCAGAGGATAAGATTTTACTATCTTGACGGTGAAGACGCTTGGTTGATGGCTAAGGAAGTTTAAACCCCCTCGACCTAGAAACAGCGGTCGTTCGAATCAGGAAATGAATCTTAAGTCTAAGAATAAGGTATTCTTACTAATCGAGTGAATCTCTGTCTCGTTATGATGTACGATGCAATCAAGGCTACTTAAGCTAATGAAGACGTACGGTTTAACTTCATCTATGAGATTCCTGAGTTCCGGCAGTCCAGACCTGACGCCTAGTTCAGGTATGGAGTCACATAAACCGTGGGCAGGGAAATATGAGAAGAGTAAAATTCTCTTCCCTTGCTGGTTTCTTAACAACTCACGTAGTCTTAAGATTGAGTGCCACGGATCCACGCCTCCAACACCAGCTATTAAGTAATTTCCTAGATCAATTACGTTAGCGTCTAGCAGTATACCTAGACTTCTGGCTGTCTTAGTTACGTATATGTCGTCGCACTTACTAGTCACTACATAGAAGTTTCTGAGGAATGCACTCACGTGATGAAGCGGTATTCTAGGAGCTCCTATGAAGATGTAAGCTTTAAAGTCCCCGCACGAGTAGGAGCGAAGCTCTCTCGAGTGCTTAAATAGCGCTCCGTTCATTACCCTGAATAACGTAGGTACTCACCTGATATAGTGCTAAGCCGGCAGCAACTATATCTGATGTTGCGCCGGGATTTAACTCGTTTTCTCTAACATATTTGTCTACGAGATTCCAGACCTCTACCCCAACACTAGCTCTCGACATAGACAAGTGCTTGAGGAGTAGGGCGTTGTTTAAGTTCTTACTTTTGAGGACTAAGGTATCCAAGTTTCTTGAGAGTGTTTTCGTGTGTGCTGACGTTATAGACTCTAATAAGCTTCTTAAACTAGGTTTTTCCTTAAGTAGCTCATCATGAACTTCCAAAACTCTCTTGAAGCCTGATATTACTTCATGGCTGACTAGGTCTAAATACATGGATTCTCTTAAAGCTTCCCATAAGCTGAAGCTCTCCAGTATTGAGTCAACGCTTACGTTGACTGAGGGTACCCCACCAAAATATTCGCCCAGGTGACTCATAGAAGCCTTCCTCAGAGCTAAGTAGAAATTCTTTATGGTTTCTTTCTTAAGTCCCTCAATAATCAAGCTGTGATACTCGGCAATCACTCTATCTACGATAGTCACTGAGCTATCGCCACTCATTAAAGCCTTAGACAGCATGTAGAGGAGGGGGGACGCAAGCATTAAATATCCGAAGGCGGTGTTGGTTTTTATGAGTGGGTATGTGGTGACTTTATTAACGTATTCTAGCAGATACTTGCCCAGCTTGAAGTCCCTGCCCGCTAACGCATCCTTAACAGTTTCTTCCAACGGGTCCTTAAGGATGTTAGGGGTGTAGACGAAGTGGATTATGTTTAGATTCTTCACGTTCTTATACCCACTAACAGTGCTTAGTTTTGAGGGCGCTAAAGCCTCTAGAAGTATTGATGTCGAGAATATGTCTATCACCACGCTAACCCTAGTAGAGAGTGTGGATTGCGTGGCTCGAACTACCTCCATTAAACAGCCCTTCAAGGTCTGGGCGGTTTACCTACCTAGTTTTAACACGACGTATATCTTGTCTATTTCGTTCTCCAGTAATTCACGCCACTTCTCACCTATAGCTACTATCGAGAACAATCCTACGGGTGTGGCCCCACTCATACGTATTAGTTTTACTAAAGCGGACGAGGTTCTCCCACTATTAAGTAGGTCGTCAACTATTAAGACTCTATCACCTACTTTTAGGGAATCTGACGCCATGAATAGGGTGATTACTGCTGGCGGGTCTCTCGCTATGTAACTCACTTGGTTGTAATTCTTTATCCCCACCTCAGGTCTTTTCCTGACTATGACTAATTTAGACTCAAGAGTGTCCGCTATCATAACTCCTAAGGGTATCCCGTCAACCTCGACCGTGACAACCGCGTTCACATTATAACGATGGAATTCCTTGTATGCCACGTAAGAAAGTATCTTCAGGATAGGTACCTCATATATTACGGGGGAGAGGTTGATTATGTTATCACCTACTTCTACCAACTTGTTTCTAAGTATTTCCTCAACTACACGTTGATTAGTCAATAACTCGAATAACTCAAGTGATCTCTCCTTAGTAGGTCTTATGCGTTTATTGATGTATCTCCAAAGACCTGGTGCTGAAAGACCGGTGAGTTCCTCCAGCTCCTTATACTTAAGGATTTTCTTATAGGCTCTCAGTAACTCAACAGCCATTAAACGTACGTCAGTAGGCAGTTTACACACCTCCAACTTTCAATAATCATATTAATAACAACCTTAATAAATTAAGGGTTGTCTAGCGCTTATTAATTGATGTGTTGAAATAACGCTCCTGCTGAGTTAATTCTGAGATTTCCTCGAAAGATTCCGCTATTTATCTTCTTTCTTAGCTCCTACCACAGCTCTCTCCAGGAAGTTCGGGTCTCCCAGGTCATTGGCTAATCCTCTAGTTATGGCCTTCATTATGTTTGTAAAACTTTCGTTTAAGTTGATGATCTCGTCATTAACTATTAATTTAGGTTGTTCGTTAGTCGCCATAACAATTAACGAAACGTCAATACCTATCTCTTCTCTTATGTAGTTCTTTATTTTAAGTAATTTCCTCATATAAACCTCACTCATTCGAGGAGGTATCTCAGCCACTAAAGTCAGAGACTTCACCTAGACCACCACAACATATCTACTCAAATACCTTGCTTTTAAAGACTCACACACCTTGCAAGGTACTTAATTAGTGATGGATTGACTACTTACGGACCTCCTCCCTGCTCTAAGGGTGGGGGTTCCTGCTAGAGTGGGGGTTTGGGGGCTACATACCCTATTTTGGGGGTTTAGCCTCGGGGCCGGGTCTCCGGCTCGTTACCCCTACCCCCTCCTCGGGGTTATGGCTATCATCATGGCCTCGGAGACACGGGTTTAACCTGGTGTACCCAGCGTATCCACGTCTTATTTTGAGAATAGCCTAGAAGATACATGGCTTATAAACTTATCGCTACCCCCACCTCAAAGAGGTGAGGCTTTCAGTTGTAATAATTCTGAAGTTACCTGTTTTAGTTAAGAAAAACGAGATCAGTTTATGATTCAAACCTGGTTTTTCTTTTATCTCTTTCTTATGAAAGGCAACGCGATACTTACTATC
>Ga0197143_1001955_pt1 | contig 16193 bp, 13 predicted proteins | sample GBS70_MetaG_FD_148603 | JGI IMG/M metagenome (GOLD analysis project Ga0197143, IMG submission 148603) | Sediment microbial communities from Great Boiling Springs, Gerlach, Nevada, United States - GBS 70_MetaG | ecosystem: Environmental > Aquatic > Thermal springs > Hot (42-90C) > Sediment...
TTCCTCTCTCTTAAAATAGGATTTGATTTTCTAAATTCATAAGCAAATGCACCTTTATAATCTGCCTACTTCAAAAATTCCAAAAATCTAATTTCCCTATAAATTTAATTCTTCAATATTTCAATTCAAAAACTTAATTAAAACTTAATATTAGTATAAGTAATAAAATAGAAGGTACCAGTAATAAAATAAGGTAATAATCCCAAAATTATTAATAAAATAGAAACACTAAAAAGAGAAACATAATATAAAAAAGAATTCTTAAAAGAAAAATCTAGAGAAGATAAATTAGTAGTTAAATTAAATTCTTTTTCGACATACAATTCCTTAGTTATTCTATAATAATAATAAAGTGAAGCTACAGAAAATACAATAGCAATTATAACTAAAATAGGATTAAATTTATAAGAAAAAGCTAAGACAAAAAACTTAGCAATAAACCCAATAGTAGGAGGTAATCCAGCAACAGAAAGTAATCCTACAATCAAAAAAAACGATAAAACTTTATTATTAGCTAAAACTCCTTTAAGCTTTAACATATCAGTAGTATCATATTTTTCTTCTAAATATAATAGAACCCCTAAAATTAAAATAGTAGATAAAATGTACTGAAAAACATAAAAATTAATTAATGATAAAACATAAATCTTTTGTTCAAGATGAAAGGAGAATCCGGTAAATGGAATTAAAATAAATCCCATATTAAAAACAGTAGAATAAGCTATAATTTTTTTAATATCATTTTCAGCCAAAGCCCAAAATACTCCCATAACAATAGATAAAACCGCTAATACACTTAATAAGATCTTAAAATATCCATCTTGAATATAACTTAACATCTTAATTAAAGCTAAAACTACAGAATACTTAGGTAATGTAGAAATAAGTAATAAATAAGGAGTTTTACTAGCATAATAAGCATCTTGAATCCAAAAAGAAAATGGAAATACAGCTAATTTTAAAATAATTCCAATTAAAATAAATAAAAATCCAACCTTTAAAGAAATCAAATTTAAATTATTTAAATTAGTGGAGTATAAAAAACTTCCATTAAATATATAAAATATCAAAATACCTAAAATAATGCTAATAGTGGAAATAGAACCAATTAAAAAATATTTAATACTACCTTCTAGAGATACTTTATTTTTATTATCAAGTGCTATAACAAAATAAGAAGGAATAGCAACTAACTCAAACCCTATTAAAAAAGTTAATAAATCCTCAGCACTAACCAAAACAAATGAACCCAGTAAAACAGTTAAAAATAAAGGTAAGTATTCTAATTTGAAATATCTATGTTCATACTCCAATTTATTAACATAGAAATATACCGAAACAATAAAAGCAATGATAATAGATACAATAGATAACATCATTTTACTAACTATCTCAAAAGAACTTATACTATAAATCATTATATTGTTTAAAATTAAAGATAAATCAATAATCTCATTTTCATTAGCTACAAAGTATAACTGAAAAAACAAAGAAGCGATTGCAAAAAATATGGAAAATATAAAAACCAAAAGAAAAGCATTTTTTAATTCCTTAACATTTTTTGAAATTGAAATTATTAAAGTATTAAAAATAATAGAAACAGTTAAAATAGTTTCTGGAAATAATTTAAATAATATATCCATAAATATTCCAACTCCTTTTACAATCCTATAATTTGCTTTATTTTAATTAAATTAGATAAATCCATTATTAATCTTGGATAAATACCTAATATCAATATAAATAAAGCTAAAACAGTTAAATGTAATTTTTCATCCCAATAAGCATCCTTTAATTGATAGTAATTAGGATTTATTTTTTTATATAAAACCTTTTCAAGTAAGCTAATAACATAAACAGTAGTAATAAAAATAGCACTTAATGAACCCAAAAGAAAGATAATTTTAAGGTGATTAGAATAAATAGCTTTTAAAGAAGCAGATATACCAATTAACTCAGCGACAAAACCACTTAACCCAGGTAATCCTAGATTAGCCATAGAAGCAAAAACTAATATAGCTCCAATAAATGGCATAACCCTTAAAAGTCCGCCGTAATCATCTAATATCCTCGTATTAGCTCTATATTGAAAAGATCCGGCAACAGAAAACATAACAGCAGAAATTAAACCGTGAGAAACCATCTGAAATATAGCTGCGCTTACTCCTAAATCATTATTAGCACCGAGCCCCATAAAAACTACTCCCATATGACTTATACTAGAATAAGCTATTAAATACTTAAAATCTATTTGTCTATAAGCATTAAAGGCCCCCCAAAACATATTAATTAATCCCCAAAATATAATTATTAAAGATAAACTAGTTAAAGCTTCATTAAAAAATACAAAAGGTATTCTAAGAATACCATAAGTTCCCATCTTAAGTAATATACCTGCTAAAATCATACTAATAGAACTGGGGGCAGCAGAGTGGCCATCAGGTAACCAGGTATGAAACGGAACTAATGCAGCTTCTATTCCAAAAGCTATAAAAAATAAAACAAATAAAACCTTAGCTAAATCAGCATCTACTAAATTCCCCTTCACCTTTAGTATATTTTCATAATCACTAAAGTTCCAATTACTAAATAAATCATTAGGAAATACTAAGGAATGTAATATAATAAATCCCAACATTACTAATATTCCACCTAATTGAAGATAAATAAATAATTTCATAGCAGCATACTTAGGTTCAACTTTTCTAAAAGGAGTTAATCCTAAAGTACCCCAATTGGCAATTAAAAAATACATAGGAACACTTGCCAATTCATAAAACAACACAAAAAGTATCATATTTTGCGTTAAAAACAAACCAGCAGTACCCAACATAACTAAAAATGATAAAATATAAAAATCTTTTTCCCTTTCTTTAATATGAGTAGCTAAAGGAAAAGCAAAAGTTATTAAACCATTTAGTAATATTAAACTATAGTTAAAGTTATCTATTCTAAACTTATAATCTAGTCCAAATAAATTTAGATTAAAAGTAAATAAATTAATATCAGGATTATAATAAAAGGAAAGCGATAAGAATATAGAAAAAGCTCCTATTAAACTACCTATTATTATAGAATAACATCTAGCATACTTTTCTTTTATAAAAAATAATAATAATGGCAAAATCAAGTGAGCTAAAATCAAAATTAACACTCCTATAGAATAAAAACTACTAACCATACTTTACACTCCAACTTCACACATATTTTTTTAAAACTATTTTTTTGAAAATATTCTTTCTATTTCCAAACAGTCCTTTTAAAAATCAACTAAAAAAATATCTAATAAATTCTATAAATCCTACATATAAAAAATATTAATAAATATCCCAAAAAATTTACATTTTTTTAAATAAAATTTAACATTTTATTAATAATTTTATTTTAAGATATAATGGTAGGGGCTGTAAATTTATATAGAGGTGTAATTTTCCATGGATAGTACTAATATAAATAGAATAAAAACAACACAAGCTTCGTTTACTGGAAAAACTCAAGACATAGCTAAAAAAAATGAGCCACAAAACATTATAAAAGACACCATATCCCAAAAAGCAGAAAAAAAAGAACAACTACAAAAAGAATTAACTCAAACTCAACAACAAGAACAACTAAAACAAGAACAACTAAAGCAAGATCAAATAAGAAGGTCTCAATTATCCAATATTAACTTACTAAAAAATAAAAACCAAACTCAACAAAAAGATTCCACCCCCCTTTATAAACAGGAATTACAATCCCTAAAAGGAGTCCTAAAAGATTGGTTATCTTCAATGCTAAATCCTAACTCCAACTTTGCTTTAATGAACAAAGTAAAAGCGGATGAAAATACTACCCAGCGGTTTGTTATGACCTGGTTAAATGCAGATAACAAAGCAATAGAAAACTTAGAAAAAATCTTAAATACTCAATTGATAATGAACCCACAAAATGCTGAAATCTTTGTAAAACTCCAATTAGTTAAATTAGTCAAAGATGCTAAAAAAATGGTAGAAGATTTTAACGATAATAAACTAAAAGACGTACCTAAAGGAGAAGCAGAAGAAAACCAATTTTCATCAATCGCAGCAGGTATGATGTCAGTAGCATTTAACAAGCTCAAAAAAAAGAGGAAAAAAAACTATACAGACATAAGAGAAGATATTAAGAAAGAATTAAAATCAAGAGGTATATCAGATCTCAATGAACAACCATACTATGAAAACATAAGCAGAGCAAGGAAATTACTAAAAGAAGCAGAAAAAGAATTATATGACGCTATTAAAAATGGGGCTGATGAGCAAACTATTAATAAAATTATTGAAAAAATAGCTGATCTATTTTCATTATTAGCTGAACTATATACCGCTAAATAAAAAATATTAAAAAAATCATAGATATTAAAATATATGTAGGAGGAAACATGAATACTAAAAATTATAAAACTAAACACTATCTATATATTTCTATTTTTACTTTCATAATTAGTATATTAACCTTGAGCTTAATCTTTTTATTAAATTTAAATATCTCTTATTCAGCATCAATAACCTATATTCCTGAAGAATACCAACAAAATGATACTATATCTAACAACCCAGACAATATAAAACCCCATAACAATTTAAAAAACAAATTAAGAAATTTTACTAAAAATAATATAAAAAAAAATTCCACAGAAAATAATAATTCCATAAAAAATTCTTCTCAAAATTTTTCGTTAAATTCATATCAAAATACTTCAAAAAATTACCTGAATGAAAATAATTACAATAATACAATAGTAACAAATAAAAAATATCATACCCTAAAATTGAGCATAAAAAATTTAAATAAAGAAAACGTACCAGCAAATATAAAAATAATCGGGCTAAAAGAAAATAATAATAAAACTTACTCTGCCTCATATTATACTCAGAACTTATTGGAAGAAGATTATATAAAAATAAACATCTCTCCAATTAATAATAATTACCAGGAATTACAAATAGAAGGAAACTTAAACCAAGATACTAACTTAACAATAACTTTAATACCTAAAAAATTTCAAATCATATTAAATATAACCGACATATCCCCAAATAAATTAACAGATTTTAATTACAACATTTTAGTTAATTCTATAGATTTTACCAAATTAACAAAAAAAGAGGATAATAAATTAGTTTTAACTTTAATAGAAAATCCTCCCAAAAAAATTTTAAAATTAAATGATTTAGCGGAATATAAAAACAATGATGTTTTTTTAATTCCCAAAAGCTTCGATTTATCAATATCCTCAAAAGGATATAGAAATGAAACAATAGTGTTTAAAATAAATCCATATGTTCTAAATTTTCCAACATATTATAAAACATTTATACTTGAAAAAAAATTCTATATAGAGCATATTTTACCTTATATATATTTAGCATTACTAATATTTCCAAGCATAGCATTAGTAATGTTAGCATACTATAACAGAAATAAAATAAGAGAATCAATAAATGAAATACTAAATAAAAATAAAGCAGAAAAGGTAAGAAAATTGAAAGACACAATAATAAAAATGGAACAACTAAATAATCCAGTGGATACCATCAGCACTCCTAATAGTGTATTTGATAAAAATAATCCCAAAGTTTCTGATTATGTTTTGTTAGAAAAATTAGGGGTAGGAGCAACAGCAGTAGTATATAAAGCGATCAACATAAAAACAAAAAACTTAGTAGCTCTAAAACTTATCCATAAACACATTCTAAATGAAGATATTATAAAAGAAAGAGTAGAAAATGAAATAGAAATAAATAAATTACTTTCACATCCAAACATTGTTAAACTAATAGATTATAATTTAGACGATAATCCCCCATATATAGCTTTTGAATATGTAGAAGGTAAAAGCTTAGATAAAATCTTAAAAGAAAAAAAGAAATTAAGTATATATGAAACTATGAATATATTCATGCAGTTATTAGAGGCTTTAGATTATGCCCATCAAAAAGGGATTGTTCATAGAGACCTAAAACCAGAAAATATATTATTAAAATTAACGAATGATAATTTAGAAACAGCAACTATAAAAATTGCAGATTTTGGAATCTCAAAAATAATTAATAAAACTTTAAATATAACCCAGGATTTTGTAGGTACTCCTTGGTATATGTCCCCTGAACAAATTAAAGGTCAAAAAGTAGATCAAAGAAGCGATATATACTCCTTAGGAATAATAATTTTTCAATTATTAACAGGAAAACTACCATTTACAGAAAGCGATAACATATACGCAGTATTTAAAGCTCATATGTTAGATAATCCAGTAGATAGTCATATATTAGAAGGAAATACAACTTATATACCAAAAGATATTGAAAAAATAATAAGGAAAATGTTAGAAAAAAATCCTAAAAAAAGATATCAAAATATAAGCGAAATTATTAATGATATAAAACCACAATTTATTAAATACTCCACTACTAAAACACCTATATAATATTACTAATATAATACTTAATAATACCTATAATAAAACAAATAATAATTTAAGAAATCTAAATAATCCTTAACTTCAGTTATTTCAAAAAAATAAGGAATCTTAATAGAATATAAATCAAGTTTCTTTAAAAAATCTATAAAATTTAATTTTCTAAAATCACGCGATAATAAAATATTATTAAACCTTCTATTAATCCTAAAAAAACTAAAACCTATATACAAAGTAATATAATCCCTAAAATGTGATTCACTTTTATATATATCATTTATCCTACAAATTTTAATTAATTTATTTTTATACTTAACAGTAAAACCATCTTTAAACTCAAAATGAGTATATGTTTTTTTATCTTGTGTAATTCTTTTATCAGAAACAAATATTACACTACTTACCTCATTATTAATTAAAACTTGCAAAACAATATCTAAGTAATTATGAAAGTTCCCAATAAAAGAATCACTGTTTAACATAACAAATAGATCACTATTAAGTACATATGATTTTAATTTATCAATAGTTTTAATATGTCCTAATAAATTAGGTTCAAATAAAAAATTAATTATTCCTTTCTTTATATATTCTTTATAATAAGAACTTATATAATTAAATATCTCAAAAGCTTTATAATGTAAATTAACATAAATTTTTACAGACTTTATATTCATATTCCTTAAGCTCAGTAAACTCTGTAAGTGTAAATCTATTAATTTCTTATTATAAATAGGAATTAATGGTTTAGGCAGTTCTTTATATAACTCATATGAATTCCTAAATCTACTTGAATAACCAGCACTAAATATAATAACGAATAGCCTCATATTTATCTATCTACTTTTTTATCTATCTACTTTTTTAATCTCAATAACTAATCTATTTTGAAAAATAACAAATATATCTCTTACTTCCTTTACTATATAATTTTTGGAATAATCAATATCATTTTTAAGTTGTAAAAAATATTTCTTTTTAGTAAAAACAATATAACTATTTTTTTTCATAGTGTTCAATATATTAGGAAAATCTTGTAAATAATCTACTTCTAAGCTTGTAGTTATTTCTTTTTTATTAAAATATAAATTATAAAAACTAACACCAGCAATATCACCTATTGTAATTATTTCTTTATTATTTGAATTTTTAATAATCTCTATAAAATCCTTACTCAAAACTTTTAAATCAATACCATTTAAAATATAATGATAAAACAAAATAACCTTAATAAATGTAAAAACGAATAATAAAAAAGAAATATAAAACCTTAAATAATTAAAATAAAAAATAAAAGTAATCAAAATTGTAAAAAATAAATTCAAATAAATAAGATTAAAAATAATTTTATACTTATTAAGATAACTCAGATCATTTAATTCAAAACCTAAAACTAATAGAACAAAGGAAAAAAGAACAGAAAGTATAAAAAAAAATGCTAAATTCAATTTAGAATTGAATTTATAATTATTCTCTATAATTTCTTTAATAAAAGCAACAATTAACAAAGAAAGGGGTAAAAATATTGGCATAATATAATGATGAACTTTCCCTTTAGATAAACTATAAAAAAACAAAATAAAGACAAAAATAAAAATTAAATAAAGATAATTCTTATTTTCAAAATATCTTTTAAAATTTATCTTATTTAAGTTAGCAAAAACCAAAGAAACCAATTCCCAAATAGGAATAATATTAATAATAATGACAATCAAATAAAAATAAATTGGATTTAGATGCATATTTGAAGTACCAGTAAATCTACCAAAATTATGTAAAAGTAAAAAATTCTCAATAAATTTACCATTAGTAAATAAATAAACGAGTATAAACCAAGTATAACCTAAGATAATATGTCCTATCCAGCCCAATATTACCTTTTTATTGAAGAATACTTGAAAAATCCGTTTTAAATTATATTTATCATAGAGCAAGAAAATCAAAATTGGAGCAAGAATAACAATATAAGATACAATCCCCTTCGTAAAATTAGCTAAACCTAAAAAAATTAAAAATAAATTTAAATAAAAATAATTATTAGTTTGATAAAATCTATAAAATGTGTAATAAGAAATTAAAATAAAAAAAGTAAATAAAGGTTCAGGGACAAACGCTTTAGACTCAACAAAAATATTTACTAATGATACAAACACAACTACACTAAGATACCTATAAAAAATATTTTCAAACAAGGCACTAGCAAACTTAAAAAGAATAATAGCAGATAAAAACATAGAAAAAACAGAAACTAATCTATAACTAACTTCGACATCCAAATTCAATTTACTTAATAATATATAAAATATGTTTGCAATATAATAAAGTAGGGCAGGTTTATCATACCTTATATCTCCATTATAATAAGGGACAATCCAATTATACAAATTATTTTTAAGATACATATAATAAGTAGCAAAAGCATTCCTACTTTCATCTGGATATGTAAAATATAACAAATTGATTCCCTTTAATAAAAATAAAAAAATTATACCCCAAAAAACTAAACTAAATAAAAAATAATTATTTAACGTGATCTTGAGAATTGTTTATATTCTCCTTTCCCCAATGAAAGTTATACAAAGAATGCTCTTCTAAAAATAAAAAAAATAAAAAATTTATAAGTTTTATTATTATAAGTATTGTTTAGCGAATTCTATTATTTTATTAGCGATATTTTTAGCGTTGCTAGCAATTTCTGCTTTATAAACTTTAAAAGGTGGTTGTAACATATTAGCTCCAGGATATCTAGAAGTAATATAATGCTTATCTAATTCCATACTTAGGTTAAATAGTTCTTTGTTAACTGTTATTTTTTTTGTTAATTCTTCTAGCAAAGAAAAAGCAGAATGTCTAAAAGACTCAAGATTATTTTTTTTAAGTAAAGCTTTTAAAACTTTAACAGTAGCCTCTTGATAACAAAAGCAAGCCCATTCATAATAATTATTATTAAAACAAAAATCAGCTACTTCTAAATCCCTTAATCCTTGCTCATACCAAGCCAAATATGCTTCTTTAGATTTACTTTTAAATTTTTTTTCTTTCACCAAAAATCACCTACCACTTATGAATGCCTAACTTAACCAGGAATTATTTTTATATAAACTTTCCTAATTCTAGGACCATCAAATTCACAAAAAAATATTCCCTGCCATGAACCTAATATAACCTTAGAATTCTCAATAATAAGTGTTAAACTATTACCAATTAAAGTAGATTTTATATGAGCATCTGAATTACCCTCCACATGATAATAATTATAATCTAAAGGTACATTTCTCTTATAATACTCCAAGATATCCTTCTTAACCATAGGATCCGCATTTTCATTTATAAGTACAGCAGCAGTAGTATGAGGCACAAAAATAACAGCTATCCCCTCTTTAATCCCACTTTGCTCTATCTTCTCTAATATTAAATCAGTTATATCTATTAAATCTTCCCTTAACTTAGTATTTATTTTTAATTCTATTAACATACTCTATTTCATTCTTTTTATTATTCATTAATTAATTAAATAATCCTTTTAAAACCAAATATTAAAATATATATTAAATAACTATTTTATAAATAGAGTTAAGGTTTCGATATTTTTCATTGTAAGCTAATCCATAACCAACAAGAAAATCGTCACCCTTAATATTAAAATAATAAAAATCAGGCTTAACTATAATATTAGAAAATTCTTTCAAAATTAGACTAACAATAAATATAGATTTAGCTCCCCTAATTTTTAAAGCTTCTTTTATAAAATTAACTTCATACCCTGTATATATTACAGTAGCACAAACTATAACACTTTTATTACTAACAGGTAAAAATACATCTTTCTTTATTGCTAATTCTTTGATATTATTATATTCATAAACTTTTTCTAAAAATATATAATCAAAAACTAAATTATGTCTAAGTTGCTTAGCTAAATCCACACTAAATGGTATCCCTTCCTTCATTATCGTAATAAAATACCACTCATCTTTATAATTCTCATCCAAAAAATCATTAAGTTTATTAGCTATATAAGATACACCTTTACAAATTTCTTCCTTAGTAATCAATTCTACTAATTTATAATCCATTTCTACTCTACCTTTTCTAACATTAAAACCTTATATCCATTGCTATTATTCTTATTATTCATTAACTATTTCAACAGTCCTTTTTAAAATAAGATTATATTTTATATTAGTTTTCATTAATAACATTTCCAAGAGTGAATTCTTCAATAGTAATTCGTGCTTGATGTAAAGCTTCTTCTATTTTATCCTGATATTCTGAAGATGTTATTTCTCCGTCTTTAGCCAATAACTCAAGTATTATATCTACCTGTTTAAACTTGCTTTTAATGTAGTTAACTACTCCTATAACATCAGAAAACTTTCCTGTTGGAATTCTTAATCGTATTTTAATACCATTATAGCATTCTCCTTTTGAAAAGTTCTTATTTTGTGATTCATCTTTATCTTTTCTTAGCTCATTTTTAATTTTATCTTTTTCTTCAAGTTGAATCTTCTCTTTTTGAATTTCTTTTTCTATTTTCTCTTTTTCTTTATTTTCAATATTTTCTTTTTGTTGTAAAGGCTTTGTTATAGTTTTAGGAGAGCATAAATCCGGTTTAATTATGATTTTTCTTTCCAATATTTCATTAAATAATTCTTCCTTAAAATGAGTACAAATAGGTTCATTGTTTTCTATATATCCAATTCCAAACAATCCTTGTTTAACACCTTCTTTAATAGTATCTTTGAATACACTCTCAGCTTTAATCCTTATTTCACCTGGTGTTTTATAAAAAGACTCCAAAATACTATTTATTTCAACATAATCTTTACTTTTTAGATATTTTTCTTTAATAGCTAAAGGACTTAACTTTTCAAAGATTTCACCTTCGCTTCTTAATTTTTCATATATTTCTCTGTCTATAGTAACATCTATTCCATAGGTAGGAATCCCTAAATCAATTTCTTTAAAACCATTTTTTGAAGGGATAAATACAAGGCAATAGAGATTCCTAATTTTTTCTTTTGCTTCAATTTCTGTATTCTTTATTTTTTCTTTAACTTCCTTTTTTTGTTCATCGCTAAGGCGTAAAGAATTATCTTTTTCTATTAAATACCAAGCGAGCTTCTTCTTTAAGAATACCTCAAAGTTTATTCTCTCGGATTCCAATGGACATAAAAATATAATAGTATTTCTATAAACTCTTGGTTTTTCTCCACAATTTTCTAAAAACTCCTTAAGTTTTTCTTGATCTCTTAAAATAACTAATTTCAAGCTTGTTGTATCAGGAATATCCTTAGAATTATTAGGCCAAACATAAATATCAAAGTACTTTTCTTTATCTTTTTGTTTGGTATCTTTGAGAAGGATTTCAATTAATTTTTTTTCTTCTGCTCTAAGGTCTTGTATATCTTCCATTTTTGTCAAAAGTATGCGATTTAGATTTGGTTGATTTGTAAAAAATAATCCTCCATCAGAAATATAAAATAGATTTTCTTTTAGTTTTGAGACTGCGTCTGAAACTATACTACTTGGAGCAAAAGGTTCAGCACAAGAAAGCTTTATCTCATTAATAGTTGCTCCTCGTTCTTGCTTTGCCCCTGAAAATGAATACATAAAAATAGTTGTTGCAGCCTTAGTACCATAACAAAATGGTAAATTAGAACTTCCAAGATTCTTATCAACTTTTTTAGCCCCAGAATCACTTGATGTAATATCTGCATAAATGATACTATCATATTCTGGGCCAATATGTTTTATAAGTTCCCTTTTTATCTCCTCATTCTTAAGATCAAAATCCCCTAATCTGATAAATGGGATTTTAGATTCTTTTAATGAATAAACGACTAAGGCAAGGATCCGCAATACTCCTCTTGTTCTTTGGAATGTTGGGAAGCTTCCCCAACGCTTATACAAAACATCAATTACTTCAGGCTGGAATGGGTAACTTTTTATAAATCTTTCACGATAATTTGCTTTTTCCATTCCTTCAGGAATTATTTTCTCCTTTTCTGCATAATCTAAGAATTCTTCTATTATATTTTTTGCTTCTTCCTGATTAATCTCAGTAAAAAGTCTTTTTCGAATAATTTGTGATACTTCTTCATCTTGCACCGGTGTATAAATCTTTTCTATTCTTCCTGTAATTTTTTGTAATTGTTCAAAAAGTCGTTCAGTATTTTCATCATAATGTTCAAGCAAACTCGAAGGCAATGTTAAAACTAACACACTCTTTGGAAGAATCGCAATAGTTCCTGCAAGTTCTTGCATAAAGGATAAAGTTTGGGCTGCTAAATTTGAATCACCAACTTTTACTCCTGCTGATTTAGTAGTATATTGTAAAATTTCATCCATAAGAATTACAAGTGGCTGATATTTTTCAAGTAGGTTTTTGAGTTTTTCTCTTCCTGGTGCAGTTTGCCCTTTAAGTAAATCAACCGTACCTGTAAGCTGTCTTTCTATTTCAGCCCAAAGCGTTATTTCTTTTGGATCAAAAACTGTTCCATCGATTACTACAACATTAGTGTTCCATTCCTTGGCTTTATGATAAAGTGCAATCAACGAATGTGTTTTTCCACCACCAAATGGAGTTTGCAACTGAATTACTGGGTCTCCACCTTCCCCATCAACCCGTTTTTTAACAATATCAAGAATATTTTTCATTTCTTTAGTAAGATAAGTTTTTCTAAAGAATAGCTCAGGGTTTTTATATTCATCTGGTGCTTCAGCTTTAAATACTTGCCATAAGTCAGCAGCAAATACATCCATTGTTAACCTACCTTCAAGTATGTCTTTATGTGGTATCGCTACAGTTAAAAACGGTTTCATCCCTATAACCTCCACTCTTTTTTATTTTTATTCCACAATTCTATAAACCTTTCTTATTTTTCTTTATTAAGTTAAGAAAACTTAGTCCCATAAATTTTAGGTTCATAAATTATTTTTCAAAAGTGTAGTCAATTATAAGTTAATATATCTCATTGATACTATAACAACCTCTAACTTTTACTAATCTCCTTATTTAAACTTAGATTTAATATTAAATCCGTTTTAAAAATAATTTTATTTAAACAATTTACTTTGGCCATATATCTCTTTTATCTCATTTAATAATTTTTCTTTACCTGCAAGGAATCCCTCAAGGAGTCTCTTCTCTTTACTATCATTTGCTAAAGTTTCTGATATCGCTTGAGCTACTCTATAAAATACCTCCTTATTTCCAAAACCAGAGTTTTTTAGTACCTCTTTCATATCCTCTCTTCTACCATCTCTCCATAAAATAAGAACATAATGAAGTACATCTATAAGCTCTCTTGAATCCTTAAGTTCCTTTAAATCTCTTTCATATGGCCCTAAAACTTTTATAAACTCCTTCTCTTTTACTATAAATCCCTTATTCCATTGCTTCTCTAAATCAATTCCCGTTGATTGCGCTAATTTTCTTACTTCATCAAATTGTACTTTTGATTCTTGATATGTCCATCTATACAGTAAATAAAATCTCGTTAACTGTGAAACCTCTTCTGAAATTCCAGTATGCAAAATCTGACGAACCGCATAATCTGTTACTACTTCTCTAACAAATTCAAGTAGCTTAGCAGTATTTACTATATTTCCTTCGTAATCCATTACTTTCTCGTATTTCCCAAAGATTTCTATTGCCGAACCTATACCCGCTATAAAGAAATCCGCTCCAGAAATACCCTCCTGCCATAACCTATCCAGTTTCTTATAAATATTTTTCTTTATTTCCTCTTTTATCTCATTAAACCATCCTATCTCTTCTCTTTTTATCTTACGAACTACAAGGTATATTGAGGATGCAAGAGATGCAGTTCCCCTTGCATTTAATCTTGTTTTCATCTCTGTGTCAATTGGCCATGAAGCAGTTGGAACAAGACCTGCTTCAAGCAAAGAGTTTATCAAAGTCTCCCAACCAGACGTTGATTTATGAGTATAAACAATTATTACAATTCCATCAGGTTTTAGAATACGATAAATTTCTTGAAATGATTTTTTGAGATTTTGCTCAAAAAATTCTCTTGCCTCCTTTTCACTTCCATGTCTTATTGGATTAGCAACAATCTCTTTATTTTTTGGAACTAAAGGAGTTGAAAATAATTCAGGATATAAATCCCCAACTGATCTTTTAAGCCATACATAGAAAAAGTCAGATAGTTCAGCATAATCAACATTATCATAATAAGGCGGGTCAGTAAAAACTGCATCAAAGTAGTTATCAGGATATGGAAGTTCTGTAGCAGAGGATTGTGTAATTACTGGCACATACAGTTGTTTCATTTTAGCTCCTCCCTAACCTTTTTTATAAATTTCCCGACATCTTTAAGCAAATCTACCATCTCAATAAGTTCATCTTTTGTAATTTTATAATACTCATGAGAAATCAAATTTCTTAGGAAAATCAGCCTTTTTATACTTCCTAAAGTTTCTTTATCAATTATTTTGTAATTATATAACAATTCAAAAATCTCTCTGTATGTTGATGGGAAACCGAGATTTTTTTCTGTAACAATCCATTCCCCTATTTCTATCAGTGCATTCACTGATTGGAAGCATTCCATTGCCAGTGTGTTGTAAACAAAATAATCCGAAATATCTTTTTTTGCTACATCCCTTGCATTTCTTGAATGGGTTTCAAATCTTATAATGAGGTCAACTATTCGCATTCCAAAATTCTCCTTTTTATTCTCTCATACATATCAGACATTTCTATATATTTATGGAGCACCCTCCGCTTTATCTCAAGAAGATTTTTTTCATCCTTGCAAAAAATCACTTTCCCGTTTTTTAAAACCTCAAACTGAATATGTAATGGGAGTCTATGGAAAAGCACAACATCAAACTTTTGAGAATACATGCTTCCAATCTCACCTTCTATACGCTTGTCTAATTTACTAACTATGACTGCAATATCTATATCAGAAATTTCCTTTGATAAATCTTTTGCATAGGAACCAAAGAGGATAATAGCTAGAACCTCTGGAAATTCCTTTATCTTCTCTATCAGATCTTTAAATTTTTCTTCACTTTCTACTTTCATCTTATTTCTTCCTTATCTTTAAGATTTTGGGCGTCTTTTTAGCCTATTGTTTATTCATTTTTCAATCTCCATTTTCATCTCTACATGAGGAATTTGGGAAAGATGAAAGAGTACATTTAAGTTATACTCAATTGAGCTATTCCAAGCACCAGTAGAATTGCTGAAAGGATTCAATTCAATATAATCCCAAATCATAGGTAAAGCTTGCCTACTAAAAGCTCCTGCAACTGTTTCTTTAGTGTTAGCCCATCTGTTAATAGAACTGTTTTTCTCTGCTAGATTACTTACATTTATTGCTAAATAACTCACAACAGCTCTTGCGTAATCCCTATCGTAACCTTGTTCTATCATCTTTTGATAAGCAAATCTTACCTTCTCTGTAAAAGTAATAAGGGCAAGCTTTTGACGAGAGTTGAAAAGGTCACCCCACAAAACAATCCCATATTTAAGGCATCTTGTGCTGTATAGTTCGTCCGTTATATCTTTCAAGTAATTTATTTCTTCATCTGGTACGGGGTCAATTCCCCATTCTTCCATAAGTTTTGTCCTCTTCTCTTCAAGATATTTCTCTGCTAATTTGTAAATCTCCAGATCCTTTTCAGTTGCAAGTCTATAAGTTTTTCCTTGCCTTTTTGGATGGTGTAAAACAACTGCTACCATTCTTTGTCCTGATTTCCCCTCTTGAAATAGTCT
>Ga0197143_1001956_pt1 | contig 16190 bp, 12 predicted proteins | sample GBS70_MetaG_FD_148603 | JGI IMG/M metagenome (GOLD analysis project Ga0197143, IMG submission 148603) | Sediment microbial communities from Great Boiling Springs, Gerlach, Nevada, United States - GBS 70_MetaG | ecosystem: Environmental > Aquatic > Thermal springs > Hot (42-90C) > Sediment...
CAAAAAACCCAACCTTAAATTGACCAACATCATCTAAAATACATGAAATTTCATTAACAATTCTACGGACATCTTCAATTCTCGGTGATGGTATATCCCTTAAATCCCCACGGACAACCCTATCCCCATAAACTGAAGCAATATAAGAGTAATCCCATCTAATCCTCCTATACTCCCTTGAAAAATCATTGAAACTAAAACCATACAAAGTTCTAGCCATAGCATAAACCTGTGATACACTTGGTGTAATTGTAATTTTCTTAGCCAATCTAGATAATAAATCAATAATAGAGCTATCCCTCTGAGCATAATTCACCAGATCCAACAATGAAAGTGAAGTGCTGAAAACATCAAACAATACTCCAGCAATACTAGATGATGTAAATGAAAACTTAAAGGGACTTTCACCAAAAAGTTTACGTGAAATAAATTCAAGTCTAAAACTGGAAAAGTCATCCTTAAATATTGGAATCAACTTATGCTTATCATCAACACCATGATGAAGCACACCATCAACATATATGAGTCCACAACCAGAAACATCCAATCTAAGAAGCCAACCCAAACCCCTAGGCCTATCAAAATTCACATTACATGTAAAAATTAAAACATCATCTGGGGAAACACTTGAAATATATTGTAGAGAGACTTCAACACCATTAAAACCCCACTTATCAATAGATTTAAAGTATATGAAGGATGAGGCAAGAAGATCAAAAACCTCCTCTCAACTTCACGTAAACTCAACATTACAAATCAAAACTAATATTCAAAGAACATCATAAAAACATAATGCTGAAATAATAAAAAGTCAATCAATGCTATATTAAGATTACCAGTTACATGGAAATCTTAGTTTACTAAAAGTTCTTGCAGTATAAATTGCATGGAGATCTGTTGAATCCAATACCTCAAGGTACATCTTCCTCTCCCAAACCTTCCTAATATTCTCATTCTCTGCATAGATAATTACGCCCTCCCTCAAGACTTTAGCTTTTATCATGGTGTCAGCATTGTTTAATGCAACAACATCCACTTTGTCTGCTGGAACCTTCAAAGCATCTGCAATATCCAATGCAAGCTTAATTTCATCCATTACAGTTACCTCAGCCCTACTTATTATTACAGCTATATCATAGTCACTATCAGGTCTACTGCAACCCCTTGCACGACTACCAAACAAGTATGCTAATGCAACATTATGTTTTTTAAAAACCTCCTCCAATAAGCTGGTTACGTATTTAACACTAGATTCATCTATTGGATCTATACCCTTACTCTCTAAGATCTCATATAGCTTCCTAACAATCTCTTCAGTTTTTGGAAGAATTTCTATCACAATTTTATCTAAATCCATCACGGAAAGTCTACGGTATGCATGTGCAATCATATTCCTTGTGACGGCTATTAACCTCAAAGTCTCTAATATACGTTCATCAATTAATTTCATCTCATATAAAACCTTTCCCAACTCAGCATATGAACTAGGTTTCTTTAATCCAAGATCAGCTATAACCATAGCCACAACATCCAAAACGTTCTGTAATGAAGCATAAATCTCCCATCTAAGCGCCGCCAACTCAACATCACTCCTAGGAGGATTAAGACCCCTAGCTCTATTCAAAGAATTCAATACTTCAACAAGAATAGACTTAATCTCCATATCAACCACAATTAATGGAAAATAGTTTCCTAATAAAGGTTTTCTAATTTAAGGTGAAACACTAAATTGTAATATTAATTAATGAATGGAATATGAGGGAGAATCTCAATGACAATGCGCGATAACTGAGGGAATTCGAACGTTCAAAATATAATATGCAATCTTCATCCTACACTAAAAATAAAAGGAAATTGATGGTATGAACCCTCTACGTTCTTAAAATTATTGCCCAAGCAGGAATTTGATAGTAGGCGTTTAAAGTTCTCCAAACCTCAACTTTGTATACGTTTATTGTGCAACCCTCAACACCATAAACTCTTACATCCGCACATATTGCATCGGTACTCTTGAATATCAAGTCTACATCTATAGGTACATTTAAGGCTTGTGGAAATTCGAAGAACGTGGCGGCAATAAACTTAATGAATTTAGATATTGGTATAGCGAATTCCTGACTGACATGCCAATGCAAATACACTATGGTTGCAACAGTATTCCACCCTTTGCCAGTAGCAGATTTTAGGAATATTTGGTTGCCTTCAATGTCATCTTCACCTTTAACGGTTTGTAGTGAATCAGGCCAGTAATAGGATATGTATGCTCTATGCTCTCTATAGAGTTCTCCACCATCAGCGGGCATCTCATACTCCCAACACTCATAATTGATTGCAGCTAAACATGATATATACCCAATGCTATTCTGACTTACATCTAATCCAAGTACACTTTCAATCTGTGAGGTTACCCAACTTATTTCTGCACCTATAGTCCATTTTATGACAATAGAGTCATCTATAACCTTGGTTACTGAGTATGTGCATTTAAATGCAACCTCTTTATATTGTTCAACAAGGTAAGCACAGCTTGCTTTGGTGTTTTGGTCTGTGGATACTTTGAAAAAGGTTTCTCTCATTGTGGTTTGCGCACTGTATATCAATCTGGCCCATGGTGGTGCTTGCTGCTGGATATCGGTTGATGCCATTTTTATTTTGCTTTCCACTTTCTTTATTGGGTGTTTTAAGTCTAGTTTTATACTTGCTGTTAGTGGTCCTGTTAGTGTTAATGGTAGTTTTGTTGATGCTGAGCCGAAGAATATTGTGTTATTATAGACCCCTATTGATGTTATGTACAATCCTGGACTTATTGTGAAGCTTCTCTTCTCAGCTGAATTCCAATCGATTATCGGTTTTATTATGTTTCTTATTGATAGTTGGAATGCTGCAATCCCATATTGATTTGTACATGCAGTTGCTATAAGCCTAGTACCGTTTGGAGCTAAAGCAAATACATATACGTTTGCACCTGGGATAATGTTTCCATCCTTCAATACGGTTACTGTTAAATGTATCTTGTCAAGCTCCAATGAAACAACATACAAACCTCCAAACAATGCAACAATAAATAATGATATTATAGTGATAGTTCTTATATTAGACTTAGCGATAAACATACTATATCAAAATAAATTTGAAAAATTGAATATATATATCGGTTTCAAGGTGGGATTATTATTTGATGGTTTATTGTGGTGTTTGTGATGCGTAGTGATGTTGTGAGTATGGGTGTGGATTTGGCTAGTATGGAATCTAGGGAGACTGGGATATGTATATTGAGGGGGGTGCACGTTAGGACCATGACTGTTCATGGTGATTTTGAGATTTTGAATTTAGCATTGATGGAGAAGCCGCATGTCATTGCCATTGATGCTCCATTATCATTGCCTAAGGGGAAAACTTTAGATTCGAAGAGTTGTGTTAGGGAGTGTGATAAAGAGCTTTTGAAGATAGGTATAAGGTTTTTCCCATTAAACTTTAAGTGGATGAAGCAATTAACTATGAGGGGGATTAAGCTTAGAACTGAATTGACTAATATGGGGTTTAGGGTTATAGAGACTTATCCTGGTGGAGCTCAACAGATACTTGGAATTCCAAGAGTTAAGAGGAGGAGGGAGGAGTTGAGGAGGAAGCTTGTGGAAATGTTCAATTTGAGTGGAGATATTTTGGAGAAGAGATTGAATCCACATGAATTAGATGCTGTGACATGTGCAATTGTTGGGAAATTGTATTTGGAGGGAGAGTTCATAGCTATAGGGGATCCAAGCGAGATGCTCATGATACTACCAAAACCAAGAGGGGGATCATCATTTAATTAATCCAAGTCTCCTACCAATATCAAGTTTAATTTTATCTTTCCCAGAATCGCTCCTTAAAACTCCACTATCAATTCTAATGACCTCAAAACCTAAACTTCTAAACCAAGCATCTCTACGTTTATCTTTATCCTTAGCCTCCTTGAAATATGAATGCCATATCCCACCATCAATTTCAATTATTAAATTCCATTTTGGCAAGTAGAAGTCAACCCAGTAATATCTTCCCCTATCATTCTTAAACTTGTAATTATGGAAGAAGTCTTTGTCCTTTTCTAATCCAAAACTTAAAAGTATATTTTCAAATGCCAACTCTTCTTGAGTATACTTGCCAGCTTTAACATACCTTTCAACAACACTCTTGGCAAATAAGCTAAAGGTCCTCTTTCTACCATCAACATGTGACATTCAACTTTCACCTGGGAAAATAAAAATGGGGGTTGTGTTTAGAAGGTTATTTGCTGATCTTCCTTTTCCTAATAACTTTCCCACTCAATGCTCCACTATGCTTTCCTCTATCCAAAACTATCTCCCCGTTAACGATGACATATTCAATGCCATCTGGTGGAACTCTTGGTTCAAGGTATGTACCGCGGTAACCAATCCTATTTAAATCGAATATCGTTATATCAGCCCATGCACCCACTTTCAATATACCCCTATCATTAATCTTCATTCTCTCTGCAGGTTTAGAGGTAATCTTCATTATGGCCTCCTCCAATGATAAAATGCCCTTCTCCCTGACGAATTTAGCTATAAACATTGGAAATGCTCCGTAAGTGTTTGGATGGGGTAGATAGTATGGTGGGGTTTTGGCTTCCCACTTGAAATCCAATGCAAATATATCTGCTCCAACCATAGCTCTTGGATGTTTAAAGAATACCTCTAAGGTCTCTTCACCAGCATATGTGTATTTTGGTTCATATAATGTTTCAGGATCTTCTACAATTATATCCATGAGCACATCAACTGGATCTGCACCCTTAGATGAAGCTATCTCCCCTAAACTTTTATCTAAATACTCAGAATTCTTACATTTCCTAATCAATATGTTATCCATCCAGTATGGATCTAGGTTTGGGTTAACAGTATACCATTTACCACCATAAATTGCATCCTTAATATCTCTCCTATAATCTTCACATTTGAGATTTTCAATTAAACGTTCAATTCCACCAGACTCCCTAATCCATGGGGAAAGCAATGCTATTAGCTTGGGCATTGAGAAAACTCCACCGGTAATGTTTGGTATGACATCGAAGGTTACATCTACACCTCTCTTAATAGCTTCATCAACATAATCCAATGTGGTTTCAGCCATAGCTCTCCTCAATCTTTCTGGTGGAGGTGGATAAACCACAAATCCATATGATATATGTGATATTTGGACTGGAACCCCTGTTTTCTCAGATATTTCTATGGCTTCAATAATCCCCTTAATCTTCTCAGGAGGTTTAGTCTCCCTCCTAGTTTCAGTTCTAATTCCAGTTCTCCTCCAATGAGTAGCATAAATTCCATCATATTCCTTAACAACCTTAACCAATTCAATTATCTCCCTGGTATCAGCATAAAATCCAGGGGCATAATCCAATCCAGTGGACATCCCATGAGCACCAGACTCCAAAGCCTCCCTTAAATAATTCTTCATTTCCTCAATCTCCTTATCAGATGCCTTCCTCTTATGATCTTCACCCATAACAGCAGCTCTAATAGTGCCATGCCCAACAAGTGGAATATAGTTTATGGATGCACCTCTACCCTCAACTTTACAGAGGAAATCGTTAAAGCTCTTCCAATCAATTGTAAATCCAAATTTCTCCTTAAGCTTCTCATTAACCTTATTTATTGGATGCATTAATGGAGCGTAATACTTATATGGCTTCAATTCATGCCACCAATCCATCTCCCAAAATGACATAACCCAGAAGTTCCCCACTGGAGCCGGCGAAAAACCACAATTACCTCCAACAATAGTTGTCACACCTTGGGAAACGTAATTTTCAGCCTTTGGGTATAGTAGGATGGTTTCATCACCATGACTATGAATATCAATGAATCCAGGGGAAACAACAAGTCCATTGGCATCTATAACCCTCTTAGCATCAATGCTAGGCTTAACATCAGACAAATACACTATCTTACCATCGTTAATACCTAGAAATCCTTTAAAAGGTTTAGAGCCAATACCATCAACTATCAAACCGTTTTCAATTAGCAAATCCCACTCCAAAATAAACACCAAAACTATTATAGGTGTAATGTCCATTTAAGATTATTCATGAAACATAAAGTTGTCATTTTAGAGCCAATACATAAAGATGGAGTGGAATTACTGAAGAAGTATTGTGATGTAATAGAATGTAGAGAAGGGGTTAGCAGAGAAGAATTGAAGAACATAATACAAGATGCCAACATAATAATTTCAAGAGGATTCATAAAGATAGATGCTGAAATTATTAGGAATGCAAGGAAGGCCAAAGCCATAGTGGTGCATGGAGTTGGAATAGACCACATAGATTTAAAAGCTGCCAATGAAGCTGGAATAAAAGTTGTCAATACACCAGAAGCATTAACAGATACTGTAGCTGAATTCACCATTGGAACACTAATAGCATTACTCAGGAAAATTAAGCAAGCTGATGAAGCTGTTAGACGTGGGGAATGGAATAGGAAGTATACGGATCTAGTGGGGGTAGACTTAAAGGGTAAAAATGTTGGAATACTAGGGCTAGGAAGAATAGGTTTAGCAGTAGCAAAGAGATTGAAGCCATTCGATGTAAACCTATACTACTATGATAAAATCAGGAAATATGATGTGGAAGAAAATCTGGGAATAAGATATCTGGATTTCAAGGAACTAATATCCACATCAGATATCATACTAATACATTTACCACTAACAGAAGAAACATACCACATAATATCAAGGAGGGAATTCGAATTAATGAAGAATGGAGTTTACATCGTAAATACGGGGAGAGGGGCATTAATTGATGAAGCTGAATTGATAAAACAAATTGAAACTGGAAAAGTGGCTGGAGCAGCATTAGATGTATTTGAAAGAGAACCATTACCACAAGAAAGCCCACTAACAAAATATGAAAATGTACTATTAACTCCACATCTAGCTGCAAGTAGCATAGAAGCATTAAAAAGACTTTCAATGGACGTAGCTAAGAAAACCCTTGAAATACTTGGAATCCCCATTAGTTGAAAATGAATGGAATCATGAAAACACAACCCTTTTTAAATGTAAAGAGGCAAATGAATATTACATGTATGAAAAACCGTTAAAGGGGATAAGAGTTTTAGATGTTAGTAGGGTTTTAGCAGGACCATTCTGCACAATGATACTTGGAGATTTAGGGGCAGAAGTAATAAAGGTTGAAGAACCATTAAAGGGGGATGATACGAGAAGTTGGGGGCCACCATTCATAGATGGGGAAGCAGCATACTACCTATCGGTGAATAGGAATAAAAAGAGCATAACAGTAAACTTGAAGCATCCAGATGGATTAAAGATAATATATGGATTAGCTGAAAAGAGTGATGTATTCATTGAAAACTTCAGACCAGGAGTTGCTGAAAGACTCAAAATAGATTATGAAACTATCAGCAAAATCAACCCTAAAATAATTTATTGCTCAATAAGTGGATTTGGGCAAACTGGACCATACAAGGATTACCCAGCATACGACCTACTAATACAAGCAATGTCTGGATTCATGAGCATAACTGGCGAAGAAGGGAGGCCTCCAGTTAGAATAGGAGTTGCACTATTCGATATCGGTGCAGCAATGTATGCAGCAATAGCCATAATAGCGGCGCTGTATAGGAGAGATAGAACTGGTGTTGGTGAGAGAATAGACATATCATTGCTGGATACTGGAGTATCATGGTTAACATATATGGCCATGAATTACTTCGCCACAGGAATCAATCCCAAGAGGATGGGTTCAGCACATCCAAGCATAGTGCCATACCAATGCTTCCAAGATAGGGATGGTAAATGGTTTGCACTAGCCGTTGGTAACGATGAAATCTGGAAGAGGATGTGTAAAGCAATTGGCAGAGAAGATTTGATGAACGATAAGAGATATGCGACAAATCCAGATAGAGTTAGAAATAGAAATGAACTATTGGAGGAGCTTGACAAGATATTCAAGAGTAATAGTAGAGATTACTGGATAAAGATATTCATGGAAAATGAAGTTCCATGCGCACCAGTAAATGAAGTTAGCGAAATACTAAGTGACCCACAAACACTACATAGAGAAATGGTAGTTGAAGTTGATCATCCAAAAATTGGAAGATTAAAACAACTTGGAATACCAATAAAATATGCTAAAACCACATTAAAAGTGGAGCATCCACCACCAATGCTCGGCCAACACACAGAAGAAGTATTAATGAACTTATTGGGATATAAAAAGGAGGAAATTTTGGAATTAAAGAAGAGGGGGGTTATATAACATTCATTTACGCCTATATACCACAACGATGATTACCATCAATACCAGCAGAGATGCAATTGCAATGTAAATCCAATATGATGGTGTTTGTGGAGGAGCCTCAGCCTTATAATAAACAGTTAAATTGGTATCAGAAGTTAAAATTATAGTTCTAGTTGAACCACTAAACCCATCACTCCAACCGCTAAAAATATACTTAACACCACCCACATTAACCTCAACTGGAAAGCTTACAGTATAGTTTCCAGCAACGAGGGATGTGGAGAATTTAGTGGTATATGTGGAACCTGACAATGTGAATTGAACTCCACTAATTGGGGAGGAATCAATAGTCAAAGTGTATTGTTTAGGTGCTAAAATAGTGAATGTGCCATTAAAGTATTCCACATTTCCAAGGAAATCCTCAGCTATAAGCGAGTAAGAGACGCTTTGAACATTGCTTGGAATAGTCAACTTATACATGTAAAGTAGTGAAGTATAAGAGTAGATTATCTGATCCCTATTTACAACTATTTTTGGAGGAATATCATCAACATTATACCATGAACTTTTAGAACCATCGGAGAACATGAATTGATAATTCAAACCGACACGTTTAACACCCACACCAGAATCCGTAGCATTAACATTAAATATCAAATCATCTCCACTCTTAACGACATCAACTGAAATCATTGGTTTAACAGTCTCATTGATAGCTGTAAATGTTATGGAGTAAATGGTCTTGGCAGGAATACTTACCCTAAAACTAACTATATGCACACCATCAACACTAATTACAGAATAGTCTTTTGGAGTATATGGATAAAACTTATAATTGCTTACAGGTACCGAGCCATCAACAATGAATTCCACAAGTGGATGTATGGTTGCATCTAGATTATTATAAATCTTTATTGATGAAGATTTTGTGGAGCCATCATTCAAAGGAGCATAATAATATAATAATGAGCCAATCGGGTAGGAGGATGGTGAATTCTGAGGAGCCTTACCCCCAATACTTAAAACGTTAATCTTACCATCACTACTAACATTTACCAATCTATAAGACCAGTAAACACCTGATGGCAAAGACCCTCCTGCTGGAGCATTAGTCTCAAAGATATGCTTACCATTGTAAATGTTGAATTGCTCTCTATGTATATGCCCAGCCAAAACTAAATTAACATTGTACTGCTCCACAAGTCTAAGAAATTCTGATGCAGCATTCAAATTACTATCCCAACTATAGTATAGGTAGCTCCTTAGAGCATTAATGTTCTGCCAAGAACCACTAATCATGAACCCACTTCCAAAGATTGGGTGATGTATAAGCATGATCTTAACATCACCAAGGCTAATCTTCTTCAAAACATTTTCAGCCCACCTAAGTTGATCAATATCAACATAACCTAATTCACGGGTATCCATGGCAATGAAATGAAACTTTCCAAAACTCAAATTATAGTATAGTGGACCACAATACTTCTGATAGTTTGCAGCATCATCTCCTGAATGATCATGATTTCCCGGAATAACTAGAATTGGAATTTTAGAGGAACCATTAAATATTATTGACCAAGCATAATTCCAAGCAGAGGCGATCACACCAATATCAACGAAATCCCCTGTCTGTACAATTATAGTAGGTCTAATGAGGTTAAGTTCATAAATGGCTCTTGCAATGACATCAGCACCATAAGGTAGATGAGTATCACTCACATGTGCAATCAATAGGTATTCCGGATAAGTTTTGAAAACATAAACACATTTTGGTTGAGTATAAATGTAGCTCCCATCATCAACAGTATATGAAACTTTAAGTGAATACAATCCTTCAAGAGCTTTGGAGGGGACTTGCAGGTAAAATGTCCAAAGCCCACTACTCGAATTATAAAAGCCAGTAAACGATTCAATGTCATACTTAACGTTTACTGTGTTATGAGTTATTGAAAAAGACCATTTAGTTGCAGAACTTGGAGCTCTAATTACCACTTTGAAAGATCCATTCAAAACACATAGAGCAGGCCATGATGGAAGAGGATATTTTATAGGGTCTGTCACCACTACCAGCTGGGATATTGTAGCTGATGGAAGAATACATGCAGAAAATAGCATAATTATGAGAAATAAGTAAACTCTTCCAAACTTCATGTAACTCATAACAATCGATATTAGATTATGAAGAATTTATTTAAAAACATTAAGTAGCATGGTAGGGTAAGATTATAACTTTATCCCTTGGTATAGCGATTTTAATCGGTTTATTCACATCGATATTCACGCTAGAGTCAAACGATATTATCAATTCGCTGGATCTCACTGCAACCTTAACTTCATTACGTGAACCATAAAATGATACATGCTTAACATAACCATCAAAGACATTATCTGAAGCTGATACCTCAAGCTTAAAGTTTTCAGGTCTAAGTATACATGCTACTCTACTACCAACAGTAATATTTAGATCCTCATATGCTGGAACCCCCCATAAAGTCATATCATCACATTTAACTTCAAGATAACCATCACTACGATTTTGAACCACACCAGTCAGTATAGTGCATTTACCAATAAATGATGCCACAAACAAATCTCTAGGCTTATTATAGATATCAATAGGTGTTGAAACTTGAAGTATTCTACCATTATTCATAATTGCAACTCTATCAGACAGGGTTAACGCCTCATCTTGATCATGAGTAACGTATATCGTGGTTATTTTAAGCTTCCTCTGCAGAGATTTCAATTCACTACGCATTTCAACTCTAAGTTTAGCATCAAGATTGCTTAGAGGCTCATCAAGCAAGAGAACTTTAGGTTCTATGACTAGAGCTCTAGCCAAAGCTACACGTTGCTGTTGACCCCCGGAAAGTTGGTGTGGATACCTATTCTCTAAACCAGATAATTTCACAAGTTCCAAAACTTCCTTAACCCTCCTCCTAATCTCATCCCTACTCACCTTCCTAATCTTCAAACCAAATGCTACATTATCAAAAACGGTCATATGAGGCCATAAAGCATAATTCTGGAAAACCATACCAGTATTGCGAAGATATGGGGGTATATTAGTTACATCAACATCATCGAATAGAACTTTACCAGAATCTACACGCTCCAAACCAGCAATAATACGTAAAGTTGTGGTTTTACCACACCCACTTGGACCTAAAATTGTGAAGAACTCACCTTCAAAGATATCTAAACAAACATTATCGGCCGCTACAACGTTACCAAACTTTTTACAGACATTTTCAAGCTTAACCCTAACCATAACAAAACCCACCATAAACTAGAATCCATAAATTGCAAACCTCTGCTTTAAAACATAATTGGATATTATTATGGCTAATATTTGAATAGTCATCAGCAATACGCATAAAGCTGCACCCACACTTGCCGCACCAACCACAATACTACCATAGACAACTTGATTTATATAGAATGTGATGGGCCCCCTATCCCATCTCAAAGCACCGAGAGTAACACTAGTGCTCGATTCAGACATACAATAAACGAAGGTTAAAATGGCTCCACCAAAAATATTCATTAATATTAATGGTAAAACTATTCTAAAGAGTGTTTGAAATCTATTAGCGCCAAGGTTCATGGCAGCCTCCTCCAATGAGACATGCACTTGCTGTAAACCAGCAAATATACTCCTAGCAGCGAAGGGGAGACGCCTAAACGAGTAAGCTAAGATAAGCAATGGTGCAGGATCTATTAATGGATCAAGTAGAGTCCACCTAAAGAATGAAGTGAAAAACATGAAGTAACCAACTGCGAGAACAATTCCTGGAATTGCAATTGGAATCGTGGATAATATGTCAAGGATTGAAGCTAAAAAACCTTTAAACCTTGCAACACAATAAGCTGAGGAAGCACCTATAAGCACTGCAATTAAAACAGCAATAGATGAATAAATCACACTATTAGAAATAGCTCTACTAACACTAGGATGCAGAAGCCTGTAAAAATACTCTAAACTAAAACTCTTCGGAGTAACCCCACCCAAAACCCAATCCGTAGAAGCCAAAATCACAGTTCCAACCTGAGGCATAGAACCAACTAAAACTAATACTACAAGAAATACATAGACGATAAGCAATTTAAATCCACTAATACGCCTAACCCTAGGATTCCACCTACCACCCCTACTCAATGAAGCATAAGTCTTAAGAGAAACATAACGCTTTATCAATATGAAGCCTATAATTGAAATAGACAACAATATTACTGAAAGAGCAGAGGTTTCAGGGGTTATAACACCCCTCATAGCCTCACTAAAAGATTGGAAGATATAATATGACATAACCTTCTTAGCCAAAGGATTACCACTATACCCAATAAACCCTATGGGAGCTGAAAGATCCTCCATACTAAATATAAATGTTATTATCATACCAGCAGTAAGCCCCGGCAAAGCTAATGGAAACGTTACACGTCTAAAAAGCGAAAACCCTTTAGCACCGAGATTCTCAGCCTGCTCCTCCAAGCTTGGATCAATATTAAGCAATGAAGCTTGAAAATTCAAATAAACTATTGGAAAGTAACTTAAACTCTGAGCAATGGAAATCCCCACAAGACCATTCAAATCAATCCTGTATGGAAGTATATGTAGTAAATCGTAGAATATGTAGTTTATCAAACCACTAGTTGGATGAAAAAGTTTACCCAAAACATATGCATTCACAAAAGGGGTGGCAAGCATTGGAGTATAAAGTAAAACTCTAAACAAATTTTTACCCGGAAAATCATATCTGGCCAAAATGAAAGCTGAAATTAAACCCATAACTGTAGATAGGATCATGGTGGTTAATGCAACAATCAAAGTATTTAATATTATGCCATAATCTAAACCCCAAATATACATGGTATCACCATAAACATCAAATAAGTATCCAGTCCTAGGATTGAAATTAACAAAATATGTGTCACTAAAAATCGATGAAAACCAGTAAAGTGATGGTTTACCATAATAAAGGAAGGAGGATGAAAGCAATAGGGATAAGGGAAATATGAAGAGGAATGCGAAGAAGATTAATGGGATCACATGTGAAATTAATAGGAATAGGTCTATGTGTTTACGCCACAAACCATCCATTCTAACCACAAAATAATTAGTTGAAAAACAAAATATAAGTGAATTTTCATCCACCAAGGGCGCTGGCAACTTGCTGATACCTAGCTATAGCTGCATTCCTCCATATACTGCAAATATTAGTTCTAAAGTCAACATTCTTCATGTGGGGATTTATCTTTTGAGCATACTCCATAGTGAAAGTGGTTGGCTCATTCGTGAGTGGATCTATGAAAGTCAGCTTAGTTGGATTTGTCAAAATATCCACCAACTCTCTAAACTCTTCTTGAGAAATCTTATTGTTAATCTTGGCTTGAATGAGTTTAATCCATGCAGATCTAAGTTCAGCTTGAGGCTTAACTATGGTGGAATCGAAGAACCATATTAAAGCCTGCTCATAAGATGAAGCAAGTTCATCGCTAAACTCTATTGTTGCAGCTTTCAATGTAAGGTTATACTGTAAGTAGAGATCTTGTCTCATCTTACCCTCTGGAGTATTGAAAACTTCAACATTTATTGGCATACGGTTTATATTGGGGTCAAGCCATATCTTCTGACCTTCAGGTGATAGAACCCACTCAATAAATGCTTGAGCAGCTTCAACATTCTTACTTGTCTTTAGCAATGCAATTGGATCCGCATTCACTATAGTTCCATCTTTTGGAAGCACATAGTAAGCTGCTCCAGGAGCTTGTATCTGTGCAGTGTAACCATAGAAGTCTATAGTTAAACCAACACCAATACGTTTAGATATGACGCTCTCCCTAACAGCTTCAGACTGATCATATATTTCAGCATTTGCACCTATCAATGTAATTATCTTCCAACCATCAACCCAGCCATAACATTGAATGATAATCTCGTACATGCGGGTATTAGATGTAGATGTTACAGCATTAGCTACACCCACAGATGTTTTTGGGAGAGTTAAACCATAAGTTTCATTACCCAAATCAATCCATTCATCTGGTTCAGGCAGATTATAAGTTTTTAAGTAATCCTTGTTTATTGTGAAACCAAATGATGATATTGCAGCACCAACCCAAACAACATTACCATTGGAATCAAACCTCTTAGCAGGTGAACCACTAATAGTATCTGGAAGCTTATTAACAACATTCAATACACTCCCATTTAGAGGTTTAAGTAAACCTTCAGAGAACAATGTATCAAATAATACTGGCCCTCCACCCCAAGCAACATCAATATCCCCCCTTGCATTGATTGTACTAACCCATAAATGTGCTGCTGGAGTTAACCATTGAATTGCAGTAATATTATACTTCCTAGCAATACTTGAAGATAGAAATGCAGTTTCCACCTTCCCCAAAATGTCAAGACCATGCCTACTAATAACTACTAAAGTTATTTGCTTAGGCTGAGTAGGCTGACCACCACCTCCAGGACCTGGAGTACCAGGGCTTGGAGGAGGAGGCTGAAATGATAGCCAAACAAGATAGCCACCAATTGCAACAGCCAATGCAATTACAACAAACAATATATACGGATATTTAATTGAGCCATTCAAGTTACAGTCACCACTCTTATTAAAAGTCAAATCAGTAATAAGATATAAATATTTTCCAAAACAGAAATTTAAACGATAAGACATGAATAGGGCAATCAAAATTCTCGCCCTAACAATAATAATATCAATGCTAATATTCTCCATGGTGGTTGTAGAAGCTCAAGTGAAAAAACCAAAGGTAGTAGTATGGCTTAAGGGAGCTACGGGTACAGTCATACAATACGATGCAGCTAAGAACGATTTAATCCAATATGAGTGGGTTAATGTAACTGGAACATTAACCTCAAGCCACCTTGAGGGAGCATTTGCACTAATAGTCATACTAGTGGATTCAATGCAGAAAATAACAACTGATGAGATAAATGTTATAAAGAGTTGGCTTGCTCAAGGTAAAAAGCTACTATGGGTTGCAGGAGACTCAGACTATGGAACAGACGTGTATAGACAGGATACCGTGAATGATTTACTTAAGAGTATTGGAAGTGTTTTAAGAGTTGATTTAGCTGAATGCATAGATAAAACCATGAATGCAGGCGCAGATTATAGAGTTCTGGGATTATCAGATAAATGTGATGAAGAAGTTAAATTCCTAGTTGCAGGAGTTACTAGAGCATTATTCCATGGCCCAGCAGCAATAGTAGCTGAAGTTGGCGGTAAATATGTGGCTTTAAACAAGGAAAAGGTTCCAAACGTCTATAGGATAATGTGGACTTCAGCTAATGGAACTATAGCTGAATTCAATGAGCCACCATCAAAAGTGTATCAGATGGGTGTTTATGATAGGTATGTCCTAATGGCTTTAGAAGTAGATCCAGCAAAGAAAAATGTTATAGTATTGTCTGGGGATGCACCATTCGATCATTATGATGGAATGTATAAACCAGAACTTAGACATCTAACAAGATATGGAATACAATATCCACAGCAAGGTGCAACTCTCCTAGCAAACATACTAAGCTGGACATGTGACATGGATAAATTCTTCGAATATTTAGCAATGCCCGGACAGATATCAAGCTTAAATAAGCAAGTTTCAGATCTAAACAAAAAAGTATCAGAATTACAGGGTCAAATAGCGTACTTAAACTCCATGATGCCAGTATACTCCATAATAGCATTGATAGTGGGATTAGTGATAGGATTCGCCATACCAAAATACATACTCAAAAAATAACAACACCATTTTTTCCTTATCTTTATAATTTTATTAGATAGAAATGACGTTCATAAAAAATTTCCATGAACTAGCTTCAGATGAAAATAAAAGAATAGTTTTAACATTATTAGAAGAAGGGGTAAAAGCTTCGGATCCAATAGAA
>Ga0197143_1001960_pt1 | contig 16160 bp, 14 predicted proteins | sample GBS70_MetaG_FD_148603 | JGI IMG/M metagenome (GOLD analysis project Ga0197143, IMG submission 148603) | Sediment microbial communities from Great Boiling Springs, Gerlach, Nevada, United States - GBS 70_MetaG | ecosystem: Environmental > Aquatic > Thermal springs > Hot (42-90C) > Sediment...
TTTCAGAATTATTTGGACAAACCTATTCTTAATAGCTTTAAAATTTATAGCTTTATGATAGAAAAGAATTTTGATGTAATTGTTGTTGGTGGAGGACATGCAGGTATTGAAGCAAGTTTAGCAAGTGCAAGAATAGGTTTAAAAACACTATTATTAACTTTGGATATTGATAAAATTGGGCAAATGTCTTGTAATCCCGCTATGGGTGGAATAGCGAAAGCTCACCTTATTAAAGAAATAGATGCTCTTGGAGGAGAAATTGCATTAGCAACTGATGAATGTGCTATATCTACGAAGATGTTAAACCTTAGAAAAGGTCCTGCAGTTTGGTCATTAAGAGCACAAGTAGATAGAAAAGCTTATAGAGAAAGAATGAAACGAATTGTAATGAATACAAAAAATTTAACAGTCTTTCAAGAAGAAGTTGTTAATTTAATTATTGAAAAATATAAAGTTATAGGACTTAGAACATCACTTGGTTATGAATTTTATGCCAAAGCAATTGTTTTAACAACAGGAACATTTCTCGGAGGAAAAATATATGTTGGCTATAATACAAAGCCTGCGGGAAGACTTGGAGAATCACCTTCAATTGAACTTTCAAAACAATTAAGAGAAATTTTCAATATATCAAGATTAAAAACAGGAACATCTCCAAGAATTGATGGTAGGACTATTGATTTCTCAAAACTTAAAATTGATGAACCTGATAATCCTCCAAGAGGTTTTTCATTTAGAAATCCATATTTAAAAATAGAGCAAATTCCTTGTTATATTACATATTCAAATGAAAAAACACATGATATTGTTATGAAAAACATTCATTTAGCTCCTATGTACAATGGTTTGATTAAAAGTAAAGGTCCAAGGTATTGTCCAAGTTTTGAAACAAAAGTTGTTGAATTTTTCAAGGAAGTAAAAAGTCATAGAATTATTTTAGAACCTGATGGAAGGGATACTAATGAATGGTATTTAAATGGTTTTTCAACATCTCTACCCTTAGAAGTTCAATATGAAATGTTAAGAACAATTCCAGGTCTTGAGAATGCTATTATTTTAAGACCAGGTTATGCGGTTGAATATGATTTTGTAGATCCAAGAGAACTTTATCCTTGGCTTGAAACAAAAAAATTAGAAAATTTATTCTTAGCAGGTCAAATAAATGGAACTACAGGATATGAAGAAGCAGCAAGTCAAGGAATAATTGCAGGTATAAATGCTGCTTTAAGAGCACTAAGCAAAGAACCATTTTATTTAACAAGACAAGATGGCTATATTGGTGTTCTTATTGATGATTTAATTACAAAAGGGGCAGATGAACCTTATAGAATGCTAACAAGTAGAAATGAATATAGATTGATTCATAGAATGGATAATGCTTATGATAGACTATCAGAATATGGTTATAAGCTTGGGCTTTTAAAGTACGAAGATTATAAGTTAATAAAAGAAAAAATAGATATTGTTAATGATGAGATTAGAAGATTAAAAGAAGTAAGAGTTAAATCAAGTGAGATAAATCCTAAATTAAAGGAAATAGGAGAAGCAGAAGTTAAAGATAGCATAAGTTTATTTGATTTACTAAAAAGAAATAGTGTTAGATATGAACATTTATTAATGTGGGGGTATGGTAAGGTCGAAGATAAAATTCTGATTGAAAAAATTGAAATCGAAGTTAAATACGAAGGATATATTAAAAGATTATTAGAAGAAGCAAAAAGACTTCAAAAAATTGAAAAACACATAATTCCCAATAATATAGATTACAACTTAATTTCAAATATATCAAACGAAGGAAAAGATAAACTTATGAAATATAAACCAAAAACACTTGGACAAGCTTTAAGAATTCCAGGTATTAAGCCTACTGATGTTATAAGTCTTTATTATTATTTACAAAGAACAGCTAGCTAATGGATATTCTTTACTTTTCTATATTATTTTTTATTAGCCTTTATTGGGTTTTAAAACCGATTTTTCAAAAATGAATATATTTGATAGTTATTATCAAAAGTACGATGAATGGTTTGAAAAACCATTTGGTAAAAGTGCTTATGATTTAGAAGTTCAATGTCTAAATAAAATTATAGGTTCTTTTGATAGGGGACTTGAAATAGGTGTTGGAACAGGAAGATTTGCACAGAAATTAAATGTTAAATATGGAGTAGATATTTCTTTCAATATGCTAAAAGTTGCAAAAAGTAGAAATATAATTGTTTTAAAATCAAAAGGTGAAAAATTACCATTTAAAAACAAAACATTTGACCTCGTTTTAATAGTTGTTTCACTTTGTTTTATAAAAGAACCACTTTTAGTCTTAAAAGAAAGTTACAGAGTTTTAAGAGATAATGGAAAATTAGTTCTTGGATTAATACTTTGGGATTCACCTTGGGCAAAATTTTATAAAAATAAAAAAGAACATCCATTATATCAAAAAGCATTTTTTTATTCTTATTATGAAATTTGTGCTATGCTAGAATTATCAAAGTTTAAAATTAATAAAGTTTTAACAACACTTTTTGAAAAACCGCAAGATGAAAAACCAATTAAAAATTTTGAAATAAAAGAGGGATTTCATAAGGAAGGTGGATTTGTTTGTATTTCCTCATTAAAATTTTAAAAAATTGCTCTTTTAAAATACTCACTTTTCGACAGAGGGCTTCGCAACCCCTTAATTTCCCCATTAAATTAATAGATTTGTTAAAACTTATTATGTTTTTTCCATCTACTCTAAAATAAAACTTCTACGAAATAAGTCTTTTTCATAGGACTATTTACTAGACAAATCAAAAAAAATTGTAATTTTTCTTTCATTTTCTGATAAAATTTCAAATTTAATATCAATTGCTTTTTCAAAATTCAAGCTAACATTTTCAGGCCATTCAATAATAATTATTGCTTTTTTCATTAAAATTTCATCAATTCCTAAATTTTCAAATTCAAAACCTTTTAACCTATAAAAATCAATATGATAAATTTTTAAACTATTAGCATTATATTCATTTATAATTGTGAAACTTGGACTTCTAACATTTTCAACATTAAAAAACCTTAAAAGACCTCTTGTAAATGTAGTTTTACCACTTCCAACATCACCAATTAATTTTATTATAATAGGTAATTGCTTTAAATTTAATGTTTTAGCAAATTCATAAGCGAATTTTTGAGTTTCTTTTTCTGATTTTGTTATTATAGATAACAAACTACGAAAATTTTAATGCTTGACCCCTCTTGACAATGAAAATGTTTAGCCTTAAAATTTGAAACTGAATGGAGGTGAAAAATAATATGAACACTTTAAAACTTGGTCTCTGGTACAGGGACCTTTTAAAGAAATTAGAAAATGGTGATAAAGATCCACTCTTTGCTCATGAAATTCTATATAATGCTATACTATCAAAAGGAACTGAAAAACGACCAGAGGGTTATACAAAATACAAAGCATTCTCAAGTGAGATATTTGGTATTGATTATGTCCTTGATAAAATAATGCAGTATTTTAGTGCCGCAGCACAGGGACAAGATATAGCAAAGAGAATTCTTTTACTTATTGGTCCTCCTGGTTCAGCCAAATCTACAATTGTAAATATGTTTAAAGTTATCCTGGAAGAATGGACGCAAAAACATCCAATTCCAGCTATAAAAGACTGCCCTGTTCATGACAATCCACTATATGCCATACCTTATAATAAAAGACAGGAAATAAAAAGATATGGTATAAACATAGGAGATGAATTATTACCCTGTCCGATATGTCAGAAAAAACTACAAGAAATTGAATGGGAAGACTTAGAGATAGAATTTATAAGTTTTTCAAGAACAAGAGGAATAGGCATAGCTACTTATGCTCCTATGGATCCAAATACCGCTGATGATTCAGTTCTCATAGGTAATATATCACTTGCTAAGCTTGCTCAATACAAGGAAGAAACTGATCCAAGAGTTTGGAGTTATACCGGTGTTTTACAAACAGGAAATAGAGGTCTTGTTGAATTTGTTGAAATGCTAAAAGCAAAAACTGAACACTTAAATATCCTATTAACTGCAAGTCAAGATAAAATGATTGTTTTAAAGAATTTACCAGCTATGTATCTTGATATTATTATTGTTGGACATACAAATCAACCCGAATATGAAAAGTTTGCTTCAAGACCAGATACAGAAGCATTTAGAGATAGATTATATATCGTTAAAGTCCCCTATAACTTGGATTATAAAGCTGAAATAAAAATTTTAAGAAAACTTGTATATCCTTCAATACCAACTGATCCCCTTGTTTATAAAGCACTTGCATATTATACTATTGCTACAAGACTAGCTAAATATTCCGAGGATTTAAACACTCTTAAAAAGCTTATTGATTTAATGGATCAAGAAAATAGGTCAGAAGAAGCTTTAAAAATTAGGAAAAAGGCTATTCAGGAAGAATGGGGATTTTCTGGTTTATCCCCAAGAAAAAGTGCTGAACTCTTATCAACATTAATGGTTAAATATCCAGAAGGACTTTCAGTTGTTGATGTTCTTGAAGGAATAAAATCTGAATTTGTTGATGCTCCAAAATATAAAAACAATCCTGAAAATAAACAAGCTTATGATGCAGTTGTTAGCTATATTGATGAAGAGTTATCAAATTATGTTATGGAAGCTTTCCTTGGAACTTCAATTGAAGAAGAAGTAAAAAGCTATTTTCAGAATTATTTAAAAAATCTTGAAGCTTATGTAAAGAAAGTTAAAATTATTGATCCTGCAACAGGTGAAGAAAGGGAACCAGATGAAAATGTTTTACAAACTGTTGACTCTGCATTAAATCAAATATCTACATTTGAAAGGAGGAAAGAACTTTATGAAAGAATAGCAAGCGTAATAGCAAGTTCAGTTATAAGAGGCAAGACATTTGAATTGAAAGATGAACTTCCTGAATTATATGAAGCAATTAAGAGGGTTTTCTTTAAAGAAAAAATTAAACTTGTTGGTGGTTCAATTGATGTAGATATGCCTCTTCCTGAAACAAAAGGCATTGTAAGAGATATGATTGAAAATCTTAAAAAAGCAGGATTTCCAGAAAGATCAGCAAAACTTGTTATTAAACGACTTGAGCATATGTTTAGAAAAGAGAGGAAGTGAAAAAATTAATTTTATTTTTTGTTCTTTTTGGCTGTTATGAAAAATATAAAGAATTTAAAACTTTTGAAAAGGATAATATTAAAATTACTATTTTAACTCAAACTGGGAATTTTAAAATTGGCAATAATCAAATAAAAATAATTATAAAACCCAATGAAAACCTTATAAAAGAACTATTTTTATATATGCCTCCAACGGGAAAAAATGATGAGAAAAGAATTTATGCTAAATTAAAAAATATAAATAATGGGACATACGAAGGTAACTTAGAAGTTAAGGAAAAAGGAATATGGGATTTAGTAATTATATTAAGTGATGGCTCTGCAATATCCGAAAGAATTCCTATTGGAGATTATGATAAATTTGGTTTTTAGTTTAATAATTGAAGTTGATAATGTTTTTGGTGAAAATAAAAAATTTTACTTTTTAATTGAAAAGGGTAATGAAACTGTTAATTTTTTTATAAATAATTTGACAAAAAACTATAAAAAACCTTCAATACCTACAATTTTAGAAATTCGTGATTCATTATATTCTATAAATTCAAAATTAAATAACTTTTCAAAAGTTTCTGATACACTGAAAATTGAAGAATTAATAAACCAGATTGGGAAGTTTAAACTTTATGACTTTCAAATTATTTACATTCTTTCATATTTAAGCTATAATTTTAATCTAAATTTTGATATTTATTGTGCAGTAAAATATAGCAAAAATTTTAAGGATTTTTCACTTTTTGATATGGGTTTAACTTATGGAATTTCAAAGTATGTTTGCTATCCAATTTTGGTTATTGACGATTATTATATAATTGGACCAAGGAAGATGTACGTCTTAAATAGAATTTCAGATTTTGAAAGATTTCCTGATGAATTGTTTTCAATTGAAGCACCAGAATTAAAAAATCAAATTAAAGGTTATAAATTAAAATTATTAAAAATAAGAAAATAAGAAGACAATGCTTTGTCTAGTAAATGGTGTTAAGTTATTGATAGTCAATAACTTAAAAATGGTTATTTATAAGCCGAAGGCTTATTCTTAGGGTGGGTGGGGAAAACAAAGAAAAATAAATACTTTTAGAATTACTGGACAAAACAAGAAGATAATGCTTTATCCTTTAAAATTTTAAAGCTTTTGAAAAGTGTCCTAATTTTATATCTTTTAACTGTCCTTTTATTTATATTTGGACTTAAATTATTACAAAAACCTTCAACAGCAAGAATAGGAAATTTAATAAGTGCAATTGGAATGTTAATAGCTATTCTTGCTACATTTGTAAGTCAGCATTTTGAAAATTATTTTTTAATTATATTAGCAATGGTTACCGGTAGTGTTATTGGAGTATTTTTGGCATATTGGGTAAATATGAGAGCAATCCCTCAATTTGTAGCTATTTTAAATAGTTTTGGGGGGGCAGTTTCTTCACTTGTTGGAATCTGGGCATTTTTGGAAAATAAAATTCCAGATTTTATAAATCCAAACCAATTTTACATTTCTGTTGGATTTGATACATTTATAGGAACTATTACATTTGTTGGTTCTGTAATAGCATTCTCAAAATTACAAGGCATAATTACTGAAAAACCAATTCTAATTCCTTTTAAAAATTTTATAAATTTATTACTTTTAATTATTAGCATATTATCAATTTTTTTATTTACTTTCTTTAAAAATCCATTATTTTTATGGGTTGTTTTAATTAGCTCTATAATTCTTGGCTTAACATTAACACTTCCTATTGGTGGTGCTGATATGCCAGTTTTAATATCGCTTCTAATATCTTATGCAGGACTTTCTGCAACATCACTTGGTTTTACATTTGGAAACTATGGTTTAATTATGGTTGGTTCATTAGTCGGAGCTTCTGGTTTAATTTTAACAAGAATAATGGCAAAGGCAATGAATAGAGATTTTTGGGGTATATTACTTGGTAATATAACTCCTCCTGAAATTACTAAAACTTCTGATGATAGAAGTTTTTATGAAGGTAAGATCAAAACCGCATCTCCTGACGAAGTAGCAATTATATTAGAATTTTCTAAAACAATTGCTATTGTTCCTGGATATGGTTTAGCGGTTTCACAAGCTCAGCAAGTATTAAAGGAATTATATGAATTATTAACAAAAGATGGTAAGTTCGTTTATTTTGCTATTCATCCCGTTGCAGGAAGAATGCCAGGACATATGAATGTCCTATTAGCAGAAGTAGATATTCCTTATGATAGAATGAAAACACTTGAAGAAAGTAATGAGTTATTGCCACAAACTGAGGCAGTTATTGTTGTTGGAGCTAATGATGTTGTTAATCCACTTGCAAGAGAAAAGGAAGACTCACCTATTTATGGTATGCCAATTTTGGATGTTGACAAATCAAAAGTAGTAATTGTTATTAAAAGAAGTTTAGCACCTGGATTTGCAGGTGTTGTAAATCCATTATTCATAAATGAAAAGACAATTATGGTCTTTGGAGATGCAAAACCTGTTTTAAGTGAAATTGTCAAAGCTTATAAGGAATTAAAAGTTTAAATGTTATTAAATAAGTTAAAAAATGAAATAGATTTAAAAATTGTTTATTATGGACCTGCACTTGCAGGAAAAACTGAAAATTTAAAATACATATATTCAAAAATTAGTCCTGAAAGAAGAGGAGAGCTTGTTAAAATTGATACAAAAGGTGAAAGAACATTATATTTTGATTTTATGCCTATTGAGATTAAATTAGAACCTTATAAGTTGAAAGTTCATTTATTTTCTGTACCTGGGCAAGTATTCTACAGAGCTTCAAGGAAATTAGTTTTGAAAGGATTTGATGGCATTATTTTTGTTGCAGATTCTTCTCCTGATAGAAGAGAAGCAAATATTCAAAGTATGGAAGAAATGCTATCAAACATTCAAAGTGATGGAATTAAAATAGAAGATATACCAATTGTTCTACAATACAATAAGAGGGACTTAACAAATGCTTTATCTATTGAAGTTTTACAAAATGATTTAAATAGAAATAATTGGCAATACGTGTTAGCGGTAGCAAGTGAGGGTAAAGGCGTTATTGAAACCTTAGATTTGTGTTTAAAATTGACGATTAAAAGTGTAAAAGCAAAAATTATATGAACATATATTTCCTTTTATCATTTAGGTTTTTAAAAGCATTTAGAAAGGGAATTTTATCATTTTTATCATTATTCTCAATAATTGGTATTACACTTGGTGTAAGCTCTTTAATCATAGTTATTGGAATTATGAACGGATTTAAAAAGGAAATTGAAAATAGATTATTGAAATTTACACCCCATATTTCAATTATTCCATTAAATCAAAATCTAGAATTTGAGGAAATAAAAGAAAGAATAAAACTCAAAACTGATGTTAAAGATGTTAAAGAATATATTATTCTAAAAACGATTGTTAAAGCAAACGATAAAATGGATGGTGTTTTATTAAAAGCGGTTGATAATTTATATAGTGATATGAAAAAAACAATAATCAGTGGAAATGATGATATTAAAAATGGTGTTTTGATCGGTAAAGGTCTTGCCCAGAAATTAAATGTTATTAATGGTGATACAATTGAAGTTTATTCTGTTTCTAACTTTATTCCATATAAATTAAAAATTTCTGGAATTGTGGATGCCGGAATATACGATATAAACGAACATTTTATAATGACAAGCATAGAAAATATTAGAAAATTAGGAAACTTTCCAATTAGTGGAATAGAAGTTTATTTAAATGAACCGAGTAAAGCTCAGAAATTATCTGATGATTTAAGAAAACATTTTGAAAATGTTTCAATTTTTACATGGATAGATCTAAATAGAAATTTGTTTTCTGCTCTTGAACTTGAAAAACTTGGAATGTTCATTGTTCTTCTTCTCATTACAATAGTTGCGAGCTTTAATATTGTTTCAACATTGTTTATTTTATCAGAACAAAAAAGTTATGATATTGCAATTTTGAGAGTTTTTGGCTTTAAAAGTAATGATGTTATTATTGTGTTTTTAATAATAGGTTCAATAATTGGTTTAATTGGAATTTTGGGAGGTGTTCTCTTAGGTTTTATTATTTCATTTCTTATAACTGATTTAAAAATTATTAAGCTTCAACCTGAAATTTATTTTATTGATTATATACCTATAAAATCTACATTGTTTGACTACTTAATTATTTCTTTTTTTGCTTTCTTAATTGTTTTTGTATTTTCAATTGTTCCTTCTTTAAGAATTTCAAAATTAAAAATTAGAGATGTTTTAAAGTATTAAAAAATGCTTTATTATTGCTTTGTCCAATAAATAGTGTTAAGTTGCTGAATAAAATAAATAATCTTAGAATTATTGGACAAGGCACTTTATTATTGATAAGGGGACTTTTAACTTATTGTAAAATTTTCAGTATGCTTAAAATTCCTGAACATGGATATTGCTTCGTATGTGGAATTTCAAGTAAAAAGGGTTTAAATGCAACATTGTTTTTAATGGATGATAAAAGTGTTTGTTGTGAATACGAATTTGATATAAATTTTCAAGGACCTCCTGGCTTTGTTCATGGAGCTGCGAGTTTTAGCTTGCTTGATGAGGTTATGGGAATATGTGCATGGTCAAATGGTTATAATGTTTTATTAAGACATATGGATATAGAGTATTTTAAAATGGTTCCATTATATAAAAGAATTAAAGCAATTGGTAGAATTGAAAAAGTTGAAGAAAATAAGAAAATTTTTGTAATAGGTGAAATAGTTTATGAAAATGAAGTTTATATTAGAGCAAGGGGGCTTTATATCTTAGTTGAAAATGAATTACTTGGAAATGTTAAAAAGGTTTTCATAGATACTTAAAAGAACATTTTGGTAATTTTCAGTTCCTTCTTCAACATTATCCATAATTTTTTCAAGTTCTCTTGTAAATTCTTCTTTTATAAAAAATTCTTTTTCTTTAAGTGAATTTAAGAAATTATAAACTAAAATACCAAGTTTAGTTGGAATTAAAAATCCATTCTTTTCATAAACATAGTTTCTTTCAAGAAGTTTTTCAATAATTGTTGAATAAGTAGAAGGCCTACCAATGCCTCTTTCTTTCATCATAGCCACGATAGTCGAATATGTATGAGGATATTTTGATGGAATAAGTTTAAAAACTTTTTTATTTTCATTAATTTCATATATTCCATCAGATAAATTATAAGTTTTTATTGGAAGTATTAAATTAAAACCATTTTCGATAATTTCACTATTTAACTCTAATTCCTTTTCATAACCTATTGCTTTAATTTTATATTTAGCAATTTTAACTTTTACACCTTTCATTTGACTTGTTATAAATCTCTTGAAAATTAAGTCATACAGCTTTACATGTTCAAAGTTTAAATTTGTAATTTCACCTATGGATATTAGTGATCTTAAATCATCCACACTTAAATTTCTTGTAGGTCTTACACACTCGTGAGCACCACCTTCACCCCATGTTCTTCCTGAAAATAAACTCTGTTCTTTATAGTTTTCAATTATAAACTCTTTTGCTAAGTTTATTCCTACATCTGAAACCCTTATTGAATCAGTTCTATGATATGTTATTAAACCAAATTCAAATAAATCTTGTGCTAATAACATTGTTTTTTGAGGTGAAAATTTAAATTTTTCTCCCGCTTCTTTTAATAAAGTATCTGTTCTAAAAGGTGGTAAAGGATTTATTTCTTTTATTTCTTCACTGATTTTTTCAATTTTAACATTTTCCAATAGTTTATAAAACTCTTGTGCTAATTTTCTGTTTTCAAATTCAAAGTCAATTTTAAAATTATTTAAATAAATACTAACAATTGGAATTTTCTTTTTACTTTCATTATATCTTTCAATAATCCATCCTAAAACAGGTGTTTGAACTCTACCAGCAGATAGTTTATTATTTTTGAATTTCTTTTGAACTAATTGTGAAAGTTCAAATCCTACCCATCTATCTGCAATTCTACGAACAATTTGTGCTTTTGTTAAATTTTCATTTATACTTCTTGGTTCATTTAATGCTTTCATTATTGCTCTCTTTGTAATTTCATGAAATTCCATTCTATTTATATTTTTGTTTGAAAAATTAAGTAAGTTATATAAGTCCCAAGCAATCTTTTCACCTTCTGTATCAGGATCAGTAGCTATAAAAATGTTATCATATTCTAAACTTACAAGTCTTAAACTCTTTATTAAATTTTCTTTTCCTTCAATTGGTTCATATATTGGTATAAATTGAGAATTTTTAATAACACCATGAATTCCTTCATCCTTTACTAAATCTAAAATATGACCAAAACTCGCAGTAATTGAAATATAATATTCACCAATTGGAATTTCATAAATTTCACAATTTAAAACTTTTCTTCTAATTGGCTTTCCAAAAAAGTTTGCAATTGTTCTTGCTTTATTTGGACTTTCAACAATTATAAAAATTGGTTTTAAAACATCTTTAATTTCACCAAATCCTTTTTTCTCAATAATAAATCTTATAATTTCTCTATCTTTGTCAATTTCTTCAAAAATTTTTTTATAATTTACTTCTTCCTCATTTAAGAAATTAATATCACTAACGAGCCATCTTGCTTTTCTAAGAAGATTATTTAATGCTTTTTGATCATCTACTAAAATTAAGGACAAACCTTTACTTATACCACCCGCATATAATCTTGAAGTTCTTCCACTTGCTTGTAGATATCCAACAATATCAGCAACTATTAAATTATTTCCATCAAATGAAATTTCATCGCTTTCCTTTATAATCTTTTGAATTTCTTCACTTAATAAAAATTCAAGAATTTCTTTTTTTAAGTTCTCGTCTTCATTATTTATTTTCTTTAATTTTTTTAACCATTTGTCAATTCTTTTATCTTCAACCTTTGTTCTAATGCTTGCTAATGCCCAAATTAAATGATTTTGATTTTCTGATATATCAAGTTTAATAATAATTTTAGGAACTCCATAAAATATAGCATATCTTATAGCGGATGGAATATCTATTCCTCTTGCAAGTGGATTTCTATACGAACTAATTCCAACAAGAACATCAATTTTTCCATTTTCAAATTGCTTTAATAATTTCTCATCCAAATTTTCATAACTTTCCGCTTTAATGCCATTTCTTTTTAAAATTTCAACAATTCTATTAACTTCCTCCTTTCCTTTATCAGAACTTATGAAAATTAGTCCCCCTTTCTTGAAATTCTTTACATAATTAATTAATTCATTATCTGAATGTTTATTTGTCCATATATCCACAACATTTCTTAAATAAAAAATAGGTTTTCCAATTTCAAAATCTAATAATTCTCTAAATAATTTAACTCTTTGACTTTTTGGACTTGCTGTTGCTGATGAAATCACAAGAACACTATCTACTGATTTTTTCTTGTCTTGAATTAATTGGTTTATTTCTTCAATTTTCTTAAAATCTTCATCAGTTTTATTTTTCTTTGATTTTAATTTAATAAGTTCTAATGTTTTGTTTATTGTTTCTTCATCAAAGCCCATTAAATAAAGAATTTTATCTATGTTTTTGGCAGTTTTTAAAAAAGCATCAACATCATCCACAAAAAAAAATTTTATATCTCTTGGAATAATGTTAAAATTTTTATATAAAAACATGGAAGTTGTAATAAGAATTTTGAAATTACCATTTTTTATTTTTTCCTTTATTTCTTCATTACTTTCTATAACCGCTAATGTTTCCTTTTTATAGCCCCAACTTTTAATTCTTTGTGATATTTGTCTTACAAGTAATTTTGTTGGAAGGATAATATAACTTTTTTCTTTTATAAAGGTTGATATTGAAAGTCCAAATGTCGTTTTTCCAATACCTGTTGGAGCAATAATTGTAAATGAACGATTTAAGAAAATTCTTCTTGCCCACATTTCCTGAAGACTCCAAGGATTAAAGCCAATTAAATTTTTAAAATGCTCTTTCCATTCTCTTAAATTCTCAAACAAATTTTCATATTCTACTTCTTCTATATTTTTAAATTTTGCTAAAATCATAGAGCTTTTAGGAAAATATTATAAGTCTCTTCGTCATATAAGCAAACTCTTATTTTTTCTATTGTTGTTTTTCCATCAAATTCATTTATAAAATCTTTTATTGCTTTTAAAATAATTGAACTTGCTCTTTCTTTTGGAAAACCAAATATACCTGTGCTTATTGCAGGAATACTAATACTTTTTAAATTTTTTTCATGCGCTAATAGTAATGAACTTCTTACAGCACTATATAAAATTTCATCTTCATTGTAATTTCCACCTTTCCAGATAGGTCCAACCGCATGAATAACGAACTTAGCTTTTAAATTTCCACCACTTGTAATTACCGCTTTACCAGGAGGACAATAGCCTATTTTATTTGATTCTTCTTGAATAATTTGACCACCTTTTTTTACAATAGCAAGTGCTAAACCACCTCCATGAATTAAATTTTCATTAGCAGCATTTACAATAGCATCAACTTCTTCTTCTGTAATATCACCTTTTACAATTTCAAGTTTAATCATTTTGAAAAGTTTAAAGGAAAATTGAAATTAACTTTAAACTTTAAATACTTTGGAAAGATATAAACAACTTGGGCAAGTTTGGACACCAAAAGAAATTGTTGATTTTATACTTAATAAAATTACTTTATTTGAAAATATGAAAATTCTTGAACCTGCTTGTGGAGAAGGAATTTTTATTTCCGCTATTATTGAAAAACTAGAAAATTATGAAATTCATTGTGTTGATATTGATAAAAATGCTATTGAAAGAGCAAAAATAACATTTGAAGATAATCTTAAAATAAAGTTTTTTAATTGCGATTTTTTGAAAGATTTTCATAATAAAGGATATGATTTAATTATTTCAAATCCACCATTTATAAGAATTCAAAATCTTGATGATAATTATAAAGAGTTTCTTTTTAAGAATTTTTCATTTTGTAAAGGCGATACGGATATTTTTTATGCATTTTTAGAAAAGTCAATAAAAATACTAAAAAATAATGGTTATTTGGCTTTTATTATTCCGAATTCTTGGCTTTGGACAAAAGCGGGAGAAAATTTTAGAAGATTTTTAAAAAGTAATGAATTTCAAATTGAAGTTTATGATTTTGATTATTTTCAAATTTTCCCAAAAATCACAACTTATATCTCAATAATCATTTTGAAAAAATCAAAAGGATATTATAATTATTTTAGATACACTGGTAATGGCTTTTATGGAGGTAATTCTTCTTGGAAAAGTGTTTTTGAATTTAGATTATCAGAAAGCAATACATTTGAAATTGTTCAAAATCATCCATTAAAAATTGGTAATGTTAGAGTTGGAATAGCAACATTAAAAGATAAAGTTTTTATTTTCAAACCAAAAGATGAAGACGATAACTTTTACTATTTGGATAATTTTAAAATTGAAAAGTCAATAACAAAGGAAATTATTAAAAATACAAAAGCGGAAGACTTATAGATGAGGAAAAACTTAAAGAAAAATTCCCAAATGCTTATGAATATCTTTTAGCTCATAAAGAAATTCTTTTAAAAAGAGATAAAGGAAAAAAGAAGTATGAAAATTGGTATGCTTTTGGGAGAACGCAAGGAATAAAAAATTTATTTGGAAAGAAAATTTTAACACCATCAATAAGCAAATATCCTATTTTTATATATTGTGATAAAGAAACTGCTCTCTTTTATGCTGGTTATGGAATTTTTAATCCTCCTTATGAATTTGAAATTATGGAAAAAATTTTGAATAGTTCAGTAATTGGAGAATATATATTTATTATCTCAAAACCATATAGAGATAATTGGAGAGCTTATTCTAAAATTTTTCTTGAAAAAATAAGAATTCCTATATTGAACAAAGATGAAATAGAAAAGTTAAGAATGTTAAGCAAAAAGGAGGAAATAGATGAATTTGTTTTGTGGTTGTATAAAAGAAGAAAAACTGGCAAAATCTTTGCTTCAAAGTTATTCTAATTATTTAATAGATTACTTGAAAGGTAAAAAAGGTTCAAGAAGCACAAATAAATTATTACCATTACATAAATTTATAGCGGAAAGTATAAAAGAAAATTTAGAAAACAATTTTAAAACTAATTTTGATGTTTTTTATTTAAATGGAAAAGAAGTTGAAATTAATGGAGAATTTTCCTCAAAAAGAGTTGATATTTTTATAAGTAAGGAAAGAGATTATAAAATAATTAAGGAAACAGAAAAGAAAGTCCAAATTTATCTAGAAAGTCCAAATCTTTCATTTATATTTTCTGTAAAATTTATAACTTCAAACTATAAGCAAAATTCAAATAATTATTTTGAGAATTTAATCGGTGAATGCGTTAATTTGAAATTGAAAGGCTTTAAATTTGGTCATCTTTTATTTTTTAAATATCCACTACCATATTTTGACAAAAAAGGCGAAATAGCAAATTAAAAATAGAAATAAAGAATTTTCTCCTAATTTTTTATTTTTGGGCATTTATAGAATTGTTCCTCTTGATAGGAACAAAAAAGAATTAGAAGAAAAAGGTCAAAATATCCATGAAATAGCAAATAATTGTAAAACTATCTCAATTGAAAGAACTTTACCTCTATCAATAAAAACAAAAACTTTAATTGAATTCCTATCACAGCCATTTTGTAAGTTTTCGGATAGTATTAGATAATTTAACCAATTTAACTTATTAACCCACTTTAAGTCATTGATAGTCAATAACTCATAAGAATTTCAAAAAATTATAGATTTTATCGAGGGTTCATTTAAAAAGTTTTTTTGAAACTACTAGCTTTATGGAGGGACTATTTAAATTGTAATGCTTTGTCCAATAAATGGTGTTAAGTGGTTGATAATCAATAATTTTTAAGAAGAACACTGAAATTACTTATTTTATGGGGGGTTTAATGGGGGCGAAGTTTTAAGACAAAGGCTTATTCTCAGGGTGAGTGGGCAAAATAAGAAATAATCTTAATTTCAGAATTATTGGACAAAACACCCCGTACTTACTTTGTACAATAAATGGTATTAAGTCATTAATAGTAAATAATTTGTA
>Ga0197143_1001961_pt1 | contig 16151 bp, 12 predicted proteins | sample GBS70_MetaG_FD_148603 | JGI IMG/M metagenome (GOLD analysis project Ga0197143, IMG submission 148603) | Sediment microbial communities from Great Boiling Springs, Gerlach, Nevada, United States - GBS 70_MetaG | ecosystem: Environmental > Aquatic > Thermal springs > Hot (42-90C) > Sediment...
CATCCTTCTTCATCCCCCATGTTCCTGCCAGCCCACAGCATCCAAGTCTCTTAAAGTACACTTTTGCACCCAGGGCTTCAAGAAATTCTTTTACAACTATGCTTCCATCTCTAGCTCTTGAGTGACATGGTAGATGATATGTAACATGTACTCCTTCTATACTCTTTAGTATTCTTCTAACATCTCTCCAGCCTATCTTCTTCAAGAACTCGAAGTATCCATAACTATTCTCAGCGACTGTTCTAGCTTTTTCAGTTTCTAAAAGCTTAGGATAATAGTTTGTTAAACATTCTTGAGCTGTGGGTTCTAGGGAGACTACAACGTAGCCTTGCTTAATTAGGTTGTAGAGATATTCAACATTATATTCTGCTATTCTTCTTGCATCATCCATGAAACCATACTGGATGAGAGGCATTCCACAACTCTTCAAAGATGGTATAATAACTCTATAACCTAGAGATGATAGAATCTTCGCTGCTTTAACCGCCCAGTCTGGATACATGTAATAGATTAATGAATCTGTAAATAATATCACGTTACCTTTCTCAGGTGAACCTAGCTCAGTAAAGATTTCTCCTAGATTCTTCTCTAAAAATCTAGGTAAAGGTCTCCTTGAATCTATTCCTATAAACTTCTCTATGATTTTTCTAGCAGAATTAGAGTTTAGCAATTTATTAGATAGTTTCGGAGTCCTGCTTGCTAATGTGATTAATGATTCATATCTTTTCAATATTTTATTTAGAGCTGGATAACCAAATCTTTTACCATATCTTTCTTTTACTATAGAGTTTATGTATGGGAGGTTTATATCAAGTGGGCATGCTTCTCTACATAATCCACATGTATTACAGAGTTGGGAGAAGTAAGTCTTCTCAAGTCCATGAGTTATCATTGTCCAAGGTATCCCCATAGGACCACTATATATGTATCCGAAGACATGGCCTCCAACCATATTATATGGTGGACAAACCTGTAGACAAGAAGCACACCTAATACAGTAGAGTATTTCTTTAATTTCTTCATCTTGACGAGCCTTCATCCTTCCATTATCGATAAGAATATAGATTGTTTTACGAGCGTTCAGTCTAGCCTCCCTAGGATATGAAGTCATCGTTGGAAGATGGAAGGATACATATGTGCTTAAACGTTGACCAGTAGCATTTCTAGGTAGTATCTTCAAAATCTTTAGTACATCTCTAGTTGAGGATAGAATCTTTTCTACGCCTGCTATAACCACGTGGATTGGAGCGAAGGCTAAGGCTAATCTATCGTTTCCCTCATTAGTTACTAAGACCATGGCTCCATTATCTGCAATGATAAAGTTTGCTCCAGTAATAGCCATCCCAGCTTTCTGATAATTTTCTCTAAATTCTCTTCTAACTTCTAAGACTATCTGTTGAGGATCTGGAGGAATTGGTCTACCATAATATTCTGTAAATATTTCTGCTACTTCTTTCCTCGTCATATGGAATGCTGGACCGAGAATATGTGAAGGCTTCTGTCCCGCAAGTTGGACTATTCTCTCTCCTAGGTCTGTCTCGATAACTTTTATATTCTCTGATTCTAGAACCTTGTTTAACTCTATCTCTTCTGTTGTTAGAGACTTAGACTTGACGACGAGTTTGACCCCATACTGTTTACAGACTTCTAGGACCATTTTTGAGGCTTCTAAACCATCTCTAGCAATCTTTAATTCAGCGCCTCTCTCCTCGAGTGCTCTTCTCAAACGTTCGATGTTCTGTTCCAAGTTCTCTATGGATTCTTCCTTGATCTTTCTAACTTCTTTTAGAAGCTCTAAGCTAATCTCTGAGATAATCTTATCTTTTCTTTCCCTAATCCTTAGATTATTCTTCAGCATAGGCCAGTTATCTTTGAAGAGAGATAGCTTCTCGAGTACTTGTTTTTCTAAGCTCATTTTGATTCACCATCCATTATGAAGACATAGAATGTCCTTGGGCCATGAACACCTCTAACTATCTCACCTTCTATGTCTGCAGTACTACTTGGACCAGTTACAAAATAGAGAGATTCGCCTTTTCTTAGAAAATTATCAATGTAGTTCTCTATATCATCGATATCATATAATATCTTATTTTTTGATATTATCGAGATGTGTATTTCTGGAAAGTAGATTGATGCTTCTTCTATGCCTGAGGAGGCTCTATAGATAACGGTACCTGTATTAGCGAGAGCCAGCTCTGGGAAGCCTATAGACAACTCTACATCATAAACTGGAGTAGTAGAGTCTGCGCTTATAACTCGTATATTCTGGTTATCCTTCTTTAATTTTTCAATTAACTGTTTTTTATGCTCCGTCTCAGAGCCAGTTATGAGTATCTGAGTTTTTACTCCCTTAATTAAACTATTTATTTGTTGAAGTAAGTCCTCTATGCTATGGCATAAGTATGTTTTCACTCCTAAATCTTCTAATCTATTCATGAAGAGTTTTAAGTTATCAAATCCCATACATGAATCAACTCTGTCAGTCCATTTCGTAAAACAATTTCTTATGGTATCCAATAAATTTAACTTTTCAACAAAAAGGTTATTTACTCTCAAGTATAATTGTCAGACATGTCTGAGGATGTTATAGATTTATCGAGAAAGCATATCTTTGGGACTTGGAGGATCCAGAAGACTTGGAAACCTATAAATATTGTTTCAGCTGATGGATGCTACTTTATTGATTCAAGTGGTAAGAAATATCTAGATTTTTCTTCTCAATTGATATGTACTAACATAGGTCATGGAAATAGAAACATTATCGAGGCAATCTATGAATATATGAAGAAACTTCAATATCTTACTCCTGCTTTTACATGTGATGTTAGAGCTGAGTTAAGCAAGATGCTCTTAGAGATTATGCCGAAGAATATCGTAAAATTCTTCTATTCTACTTCTGGTACAGAAGCTGTAGAAGCAGCATTAAAGATTGCTAGAATGTATAGTAGAAGGCATAAGATTATCTCTCGTTACAGAAGCTACCATGGATCTACTGCTGCTTCAATAGCAGTTACTGGAGAATTACGTAGAATACCTATTGAAGGCTACCATACTGTTCCAGGAACACAATTTGCACCAGAATGCTACTGTTATAGATGCCCCTTCAAGCTAAGTTATCCTGAATGTGGTATAACCTGCGCAGAGTACATAGACTATATGCTTCAACATGAAGATGATGTTGCAGCAGTCATAGTTGAGCCTGTGGTTGGTACGAATGGTGTAGTTGTGCCTCCACCTGAATATCTACCACGTCTAAGAGAGATAACAAGAGAACATAATGTATTATTAATAGCTGATGAAGTCATGTCTGGATGGCTTAGAACCGGTGAATGGTTTGCTGTTCAACATTGGAGGGTTGAGCCAGACATTCTAACAACAGCTAAAGGTGTTACCTCAGGCTATCTACCTCTAGGGGTAACAGGTGTATCAAAAGAAATATCAGACTACTTTGAAGAACATCTATTCGCTCATGGACATACTTATGAGGCACATCCTGTAACGCTTGCAGCTGGTATAGCAACTATAAACGAATACAATAGATTAAAAATTAAAGAGAATGTTAAAGTTGTAGGAGAATATCTAGGTAGGAGGCTTAAAGAACTTAAAGAAAATCATCTAAGTATAGGTGAAGTTAGAGGGCTTGGAATGTTCTGGGCTATTGACCTTACAAGAGATGGAAAAACGAGGAAACCAATGAATATTCCTAAGGATAAGCTATACGGTAAACCTATCGTTGTTGAAAAAGTAGCTTCAAAGACCTCTGAACTAGGAGTATTCGTTATCGGATGGGTAAACAATATATTGATTGCTCCACCCTTGATAGCTACAAGAGAAGACATAGATAAAGGTGTAGAAGCACTAGATGAAGCGTTAAAAATCTCAGATCAAGAAGTTTTAAAATGAGATGCTTCTAAAATTTCCCAATTTTTCTCTAAACACGATATTCTTATTTCTTAGGGATAACTCCTTTAGAGATCCTGAAATTTTATAATTTCATTTAGTCTGTAGTAACGACTTCACGATTATCAGCATTCATAGATTATATTTAAAATTAGGTTGAAATGTTATATGATTTTCCATCTATTTGGAGGGAACACTAAATCTATGTATGAACTCTTGAATAGAACTACCTAGACATGCTACTGGAGATATTCTAAAGATATTATTTATTATTAGAGCGGAAAGCTTCAAACATATTTATCGAATTCTCTCAGGAAGTACTCTATCTTCTTTCTTAGAATATTTAATTGACTGCTAAAATCTTCAACATTCATGGATTTTAATTCTTCAAATTCTTCACTCAACTTATCTATCAATGTTTTCTCCAAGAACAATTTAACTAAGGTCTTCCTTCTTAGATTGATCTTATGATCGAAATATCCTTGGCTAGTACAGTAGTCTAGATGCTCCTCAATAGAGTTTCTAAGCTCTTCAACTCCCTGCCCCATTAATGCTGACGTCTTCAGAAGCTTAGGTTTCCAACCAATCCTACTTCCAATTTCTCTCGATTCAATGAGGAAGTCTAAGTATTCAAATGTTTTCTGACTTTCCTCTTTATCAGATTTATTCAATACATAGATGTCGGCTATCTCCATAACCCCTGCTTTTAGTACTTGTATCTCATCTCCAACTCCTGGCATAGTTGCTACGATAACTGTATGAGCAATATTCATTATGTCGGTTTCAGCTTGACCTACACCAACTGTTTCAATAAGTATCTTATTATATCCAAGATAATCGAATAATTCTACCATGGCTACCCCTGCGAAAGATAAACCTCCTTTCAAGCCTCTCGTAGACACACTCCTAATAAACACGTTTGGATTCAATGAGTGCTCCTGCATCCTAATCCTATCACCTAGAAAAGCGCCTCTAGATAGTGGGCTTGTAGGGTCAATCGCTATGACAGCTATCTTATAATTATCTTTAATGTAATGATGTATCAGCTTTGAGATTAACGTGCTTTTCCCAGACCCTGGTATACCTGTGAAGCCGATTACATGTGCTTTACCTACATTATTTCTTAGAATGATGTTTAGAACTTTGAAAGCTTGAGAAGGTGATGATTCTAAAAATGTTAGTAGCCTCCCTATCGACCTCTTATCATTTCTTTCTGCTTTCTCAATATAGTCATAGATATCCTCTTCAATCACGTATTTTCATCCTTTTCTTTAATGCAGCATCATATACGTATTTCACGATCTCATTTAGAGATGTACCTGGTAGGAATACCTTATCTACTCCAATTTTTTCTATTTCAGGTATGTCTAGTAAAGGTATTGTTCCACCTAGGAATATAGGAATATGTTCTACTCCTTTATCTTTTAAGTTTTCTATTAGCTTCTTCATTAAGCTTATATGAGCTCCACTCAATATGCTTACACCTATTACGTCCACATCTTCTTGAATAGCTGTCTCAACGACTTGTTCAGGAGTCTGTCTAACACCTGTATAGATAACCTCCATGCCAGCATCTTTTAATACTCTTGCAACAATCTTTGCACCTCTATCATGTCCGTTTAATCCTAGTTTCGCTACCAATACTTTAACAGGTCTAGAAGAATTCTCGATGATATCACCCCCATCAACTATTTTACTAAGACTATCTTAAAATTCATCAATACGAGATTTAAACATTTCCAGTATTCAATATCCTTCTAGAACAGAGTCTAGATGTTACCATGTGGTTTATTTCTATCTTTACGGTAATCGTTTTCTCTATTTTAACATTATCATATCTCTGAAATAGTATAAAGTATCAGTTAAAGATTTTTAGAGATGAAGCCGCTCGTAATCTATTTAGCTATCTATAACTGATTTTATTCTTCATTTAATATATTGGTGGCTCTATCCATACTCCATAAACTTCTTTTAAGGTATTCATTATCTCTCCGAGTGTAGCATAATTCTTTACTGCGTTTAAGATGTATGGCATAACATTCTCACCTTTTTCTACAGCTCTCCTTAGTTCATACAATATAGATGATACAGCTTCATTATTTCTCTCACTTCTTAGTTTTCTAAGTCTATCTATCTGTCTTCTTTCAATCTCTTCTTGATCTATATCTAGTAGAGGTACATTCCTAATTTCTTCCTGTTCAGATTCTATAAATATGTTTACGCCTACCATGAATCTCTTCTTATCTTCTATTTCTTTCTGAAATCTATAGCTTGCTTCTGTAACTTCTCTTTGAGGATACCCTTTCTTTACTGCTTCAAGCATTCCACCCATCTTCTCAATTCTATCGATGTATCTCCATGCTTGCTCCTCAATCTCATCTGTTAACCATTCAACATAGTATGACCCTGCAAGAGGATCAACTACTTCTGCGACCCCAGTCTCATATCCTATTATCTGCTGTGTTCTTAACGCTATCTTAGCTCCAAATTCAGAAGGTACTCTAAATGGTTCATCTAACGCATTAGTATGGAGGCTTTGAGTACCTCCAAGCACTGCTGCTAATGCTTCTATCGTTGTTCTTACTATATTATTATATGGCTGCTGAGCTGTTAATGATACTCCAGCTGTCTGTGTATGGAATCTCATCCATAGAGATCTCTCTTTCTTAGCATTAAACCAATCCTTCATTATCTTTGCCCACATTCTCCTCGCAGCTCTAAACTTTGCGATCTCCTCAAAGAAATTTATATGTGCGTCAAAGAAGAAGCTTAACCTATGTGCGAATTCATCTATATCCATCCCTCTATTAATTAATTGTCTAACATATTCTATGCCATCTGCTAACGTGAATGCCAGCTCCTGAGTAGCTGTTGCACCTGCCTCCCTAATATGATAACCACTAATGCTTATAGGGTTCCAAAGAGGCAGGTTCTTAATACTCCATTCAATAACATCCATGCTGATCTTAACAGCAGGTTCAGGAGGAAAAACATAGCTCTTCTGTGCAATAAACTCCTTTAAAGGATCATTCTGAGTTGTTCCACCAATCTTGTCGTATGCTACTCCCTGTTTTTCAGCTGTGGCCACGTACATTGATAAGAGTATCGGGGCAGGTGGATTAATAGTCATATTGGTAGTTATCCTGCTCATATCTATTCCATCATAGATGATCTCCATGTCTCTTAGTGAAGATACAGAGACACCGCATACGCCTACTTCACCAGATGCAGCAGGATCATCAGCGTCTATACCTACTAGGGTTGGATAATCAAAAGCAAGACTTAACCCTGTCTCTCCATGAGCTATCAAGTATTTTAGCCTCTTATTCGTATCTTCTGGAGAGCCATATCCCGAGAACATTCTCATAGTCCAGAGCCTACCTCTATACATTGTTGCATGTATTCCTCTAGTGAATGGATACTCTCCAGGGAGACCAAGCTTATCAAAATACTCTAGACTACTTATATCAACTGGAGTATAGACTCTCTTAATCTTGATATTTGATAATGTTGTAAACTCATCCATCCTCTCTTTAAACTTCTCTAAACTCTTAACTAGAGTAGTTTTTTCCCATCTTCTAACTCTATCTTCTATCTCGCTGAGAGCTTGCTCATCAAACAGTTTCACTCCTGATATGCACCTAATACGATATTGTTTTTACTAGAAATAAAAATTTAACTCGTACATCATGTGAGCCGTGAATAAATCTTAAAATATCTTAGAAGATGAAAGTAGTATATAATGGTAAAGCTGTTTAATGAGCTTATTAATGATTATGTTGATGTTCCTAGTGAGCCTAGGATAGTTAGTTTAGCTCCATCTATTACTGATATACTCTACCAGATTGGTGCATGGAAGTATGTCTATGGTGTTAGTGTTTACTGTGATTATCCGTCTGACGCAAAGAATAAGCCTAGAGTCGCCTCATATACAAAAGTAGCATACAGCAGATTATATGAGATTGACCCAAACCTAATCTTAACAACAAGTGGAGTACAGAGAGCCCTGGCATACGAATTAAAGAATAAAGGATTTAATGTATTTCCAATTCAGTTACCATCCTCGCTCTATGGTATATTTGAAAACATTACGATAATCGGTGCACTGCTAAATATGATAGAGAACGCCTACATGGTTATAGATAGATGCAATCAGCTCTTAAGTGAGATTAAGAATAGATTCTCTACAACAGTATATTTTGAGGTAGATTTAGGTGGACCAGTAACAATAGGTTCAGCATCCTATATAACTTCTGCACTCTACCATTTAGGATTAAGAAGCATATTCATGAATGTTCAGAAAGCATATTTTGAGCCTGAATTTGATATGGTAGCTAGAGCTAACCCAGAACTGATGATATATGAAATAGGATATGGTAGTCAACAAGATTATGATAAAGTAACCCAAATGTTTAATAAGCGTAAGTGGAACAGTCTAGATGCAGTAAAAAAGAAAAAAATACTTATTCTCCCTCCAAATACTTTAACCCATTACGGTCCACTATTATTTGACAACTTGAAAAAAGTTTGTGAAGAGATCGATAAAGAAAAGTAGGCTGCTGGATTATAATACGTTCTCCACTATCGGTAGATTTTTCTAAATGCTTACAGAGTTTCCTCTCGCATCCCCTAAAATATGTTGGAGGCATAAGATATTTTGAGAGTTGATTAAGCTATCCAATTCATCCTCCTAGAGTAGTCTTAACATATGTTTTTACGCAATTCCTATTTTCAAGCAAGTGAATAATTAAAACGATGGCTAAGAGTATTGATGTTTGCATATGGAAATCTCTCCAATCGTCTTTTCTTAAACTGAGAAATTCTATTCTACCAGATTGTGGCCCTCTAGGCCAAATGTAGAGAACTAATCCAGTTACGAGAACGACCAGTCCTAAGATAGTCATAAGATAGAAAATAGCTGCTCTAAGAGTTAATTTCATGTAGAGAATAGTGTAAATGTTTAATTTAAGTTTGCTGACTAAGTCAGCTAGCCTCTTTATATAATCTTGAGAGAATTATGGGTGTGATAAATGATGTTAGGATAATCATCCCAACTGCTTGGATGTAGATAGGCTGACTTATCAACCTTCTGCTAAGCCCTAGGCTTGCGATCACTAGTCCAAGCTCACCTCTAGGAACCATTCCCACTCCTAGTCTTATACTCTTACTCCAATTTCTAAGCTTAGGAAATGCTGTGAGAGCTGACCCGAGGAACTTTGTAGCGAATGCAATTACGGTGAGAATCAATAAACCTGAGAATACGCTTTCATTAAATACTGTTACATCTATTCTTGCACCTACAACGGTGAAGAAGAGTGGACTAAATACCTGATTTAGATGCTTAATAAAATCTTTAACTCGGACAAGTGCTTTAGATTCAGCAACAGATAACCCTGCAACATATGATCCTATTATAGGTGAGAGCCCTAAACCAGCAGCTATTGCAGATAATATGAATGCTGAGCCTATTGCAGCTGCTTCAACAGCCCCCTCAGCTCTGATTAATGATACACGTTCAATAAATCTCGGAATAATATAGACTCCTACGACAAGCATGAGAAACCATATTATGAAAAATATTGAAGTTGTCCTCAACGCATTCATGAAGTCTAGGCGTCCTCCAGTTTCTGATAATGCTGAAGAGACTATTGCAAGAATTGCAACTCCGAGTACATCATCAACTACCGCCGCATTTACTAATAATATCCCTTCTTCTGTAGCTAATGCTCCAAAATCTTCCATAACTCTAACTGTGATAGCTAGGCTTGTTGCAACCATTATCGCACCAATCATTAATGCGGAACCTTGAGAATAACCCAACCATGTAAACAGATAATATCCTCCAATAAAGGGTAGAAGTGCTCCACCAGATGCTACAACGAAAGCCCATCCTCCAGCTTTTCTTAAACTAGTAGCACCCATCTCTAAGCCTGCGGAGAATAGAATCATTATTGCTCCTATCTCTGCGAAGGCATCAACAAATTCATTCAAGACTACTAATGGTTCCCCAAAGATGATTATAGCTGTACCGAGCAGGGAGGGGCCGAGCAGAATTCCCGCCATCAACTCGCCGATAACTGGAGGTAGCTTAAAGCTTGAGAAAACACTTCCTAGAACTTTTGCAAAGAATACAAGTACACTAATAGTTACTATTGCTCTCATTATAGGATCCATGCTAGTGACGGCCGCTTCCACATTCATGTTAACGTCTCATGTCTAGTTATCGAAGGTTCTAGATAAACATCTTCTTAACTCATCTTGAGCAAGATAACCATAACAATTTGAGATAGTTACGAATCCTACGTAAATATAAAGTAGGAGCATCCCATAATGTATATTGCATGGTAAAGGTTGACGCAGTAGTCTTCGACATTGATGGTACACTATATAGGTCTGATGAGTATGAAAGATATCTTAGAGAATCTATATACATGGTTCTCGGAGAGATGCTAGGGATAAATCATCGTGAAGCAGGTATAATGCTTGAATCTCTGAAGAAGAATCTAAAGACTGTTAGTTTAAGTGTCGAGTCTATGGGTGTAGATAGAAGAAGATTTTATGAACTATTAGCGGAAAGAGTCGAGCCAGCTATGTTTATTAAGCCTAGAATAGAAGTTAAGAATTTCTTATTAAAACTTAGAGAGAAAAATGTGAAGATCGGATGCCATACTAATTCTGGTAGAAAATTATTCTTAAAGGTCATCCAAGCAATCAATCTCTCAGTAAACGACTTCGATGTTACTGTTACAAGCGATGATGCAGATCCGAAGCCTCTGAAAAGCGGGTATATACTCTTATCTAGACTACTGGGAACGCCGTTTAACAAGATGCTATACGTAGGAGATAGATGGGAAGTTGAAGTCAAGCCTGCTAAAGAGCTTGGAATGTTTACAGCGCTTGTCTATTCGAAGGAAGGTAATCCTGATTTCTTCCTTGATGATGTAATAGAGATACTTAAGATTATTGAATAATACAGCTTAATCGAGATCAGTAATTGATGTATAATTATGCCGCCAGATAATAGTATTCTCCCATCTCTTTCTGTATCTTATCTAGCTGAGATCCTAGTTTATTCGCTCTAGGTCTACCTGTTTCTGGATCTCTTCTAAAAGTTATATTCATTTCTTTGAGGAACTCGTTGAATCCTGTGTGTAGATCTACTGGGGGATTAGCTACTCCATGTTTTCCAGGTTCTCCTGTGAAGACCATTAATTTACTTGATGAAAAATCTAGAACCATTAAGTCATGCTCAACTAGGAATGTGTATGCTTTCTTCTCTCTTGTAATCCTCTTCAGTATCTTTGATATAGCGTATCTTTCTTCAACATCTAGGTAGGCGCTGGGCTCATCGAGAAGATATACTTCTGCATCTCTAGATAATGCTTCAGCGATTACTACTTTCTGGAGCTCTCCACCACTAAGCTCGATAAGATTTCTATCAAGCATTTCATCTAATCTGAGAGGTTCTAGGATTTCTTCTCTATAGAGGTCAGAGTCAAAGTATTTTCCTGCAGCTTCTCTCAGGGCTTGTTCAACAATTATATCTCTTGGTATGGGATACTGAGGTTTATAGCTTATAGACCTGTATGAAAGTTTGAAACCTTCGTCGTTTTCTTCTAATCCTGCGAGCAGTCTTATGAAAGTAGTCTTACCTATACCGTTCGCTCCTACTATACCTACAACTTCACCTCTATATGCTTTACCTTCTTTAACTTCAAGTCTAAAATCTCCATATGTCTTAAACATTCCAGGCCAATGTAAAGGTTCAGTACTTTCTGTTTCAAATTCTGAGGAAGGTGGTCTAACTTGGAATATTATTCTTTCTTGTCTGAACTTAACATTCTCTGAAGGGATATATCCTTGAAGGAATATGTTTATGCCTTCTCTAACATTGAAAGGACCAGAAACTATACCATATACGGATGGTCTTCCATATAGTACGAATATCTTATCAGCCAGATAATCTAAGACAGCTAGATCGTGGTCTACTACAAGAATTCTAGAATCTCGATTACATATTCTTCTAATCACTGAAGCTATCTTGAATCTTTGCTTTATATCTAGATATGCGCTCGGTTCATCGATTAAGAATGTATCTACATCTCTTCCAATGCAAGCAGCTATTGCAAGCCGTTGGAGTTCTCCTCCACTTAAAACAGATACATCTCTATCTAGGAGATGGGATAATTCAAACAATTCAATTATTTTATCTAGCTTATCTGGAGATACAACTTTCTTCAGAAGCTCTCCAACTTTTCCTTTAACAACTTTAGGTATTTTATCTATGTATTGAGGCTTATAGCTTATCTTGACTCTGCCTTGAGAGAGAAGAGTAAGATATTCCTGTATTAATGATCCTCTAAAGTATCGTGCAACCTCTATTAAATCTACCTCAGATGAATCTAGTCTACCTAGGTTAGGTTTAATCTGTCCTGCAAGTATCTGGGTTGCAGTAGTTTTTCCTATTCCATTCTTTCCTATTAACCCTATTACCGTGTTTCTTTCAAGATGTGGAAGTCGATAGAGCCTGAAAGCATTAACTCCATATTGATGTACGAGATCCTGGGCTAATTCTTGTGGAAGATTAACTATGGAGATAGCGTTGAATGGGCATTTATTAGCACATATACCACATCCAATACAGAGGGGTTCAACTATGATTGGATAGCCATCTCCACCCATCTTTATAGCTTCAATCTCATTTCTTACAGGAGGGCAGAACCTAATACAGGGTATCCCACACTTACGTGAATCACATTTCTCCCTCTCTAGAACAGCAACTCTATGGGTGGCCAAGAAACAGCACCTCTGCTACGCATCCAGAACATTGATCAATGTAGAGGCCATACCTGAACAGTATCTCAAGCTTGTCATCATTTTGATCTATTCTGCACGTGAATTACTCTATCTTCCTAATAAATTTAAAAATGCTACTTATCATGTAGGATGTGGAATCCATTTCCAGTATTGTTCCATCAGATCTCCCATTACCATGTACGCCGTACTATTTACTTAATTTATTTCTAGAAAATCTTCATAGATTTATAGGCTTGCTGCCCAGACATCTCCTCATCAACCTATTTCGCCACAGCTTTAGTAAGTGTTTAGCTTATTGTTGTGTATTCTCCAGCTAAGTTTATATCCATCTTAAAAGCAATTTATACACAATGTAAAGATATGGAGATGTGATCAATGAGCGGAGAAGTTTATGTTAGGAAAGCTTCAGGGCTAATCAGGAATATTTCCGCTTTCGATGCAATGATCTTCAATATCATGGTTATGGCCCCTATGGCCATCCTAGTGTATGGTGTATGGGCTTCCGTAATATATCCAGGTGCTCATTTACCGACGACTGCGCTACTAGCTATACCGATAAGCATCATTATAGGACTATTCTATGCATTATTCTCTATAGCTATGCCTAGGGCTGGAGGAGACTACATATGGGTTAGTAGAATACTTCATCCATCTCTTGGATATGCTATAAACTTCTTCCTATTCATGGTTATCTTGAGCGTTGCAGGCGCATACATCCCATGGTTTACCCAATATACTCTTGCACCTATACTTAAAGCAAATGGTTTACTAGACCTTGCAGCTACAGTCTCCTCAAACGAGTTTACATTCATCTTCGCAGTGATCTACTATTTAATCTGCGCATTTATAATCTCTAGAGGTGCTAAAGCTACTACAAAAGTCCTATGGGTATTCTTCATATTAGTGCTGGTTGGCTTAACAGTATACACTATAGGTTCACTATCAGTCGGGAGACTAGGCTTTGCAGAAAAATTTAGTGCGGCAACTGGAGTATCATATGAATCGATAATAAGTGAGGCTGTAAAAGAAGGGTATCCGACAGGCTTCTTATTATCAGCAACCCTTCTAGGGTTAACCTTTACATACATAAACTTCCTAGGATTCAACTTCTCAATATACCTTGCTGGAGAGATTAAAGAAGTCCAGAAGTCTCAGATAATAGCTATAGTTGGAGCTGTTCTAGTCTTTGGATTTATTGCTTGGCTAGCATACGAAGTCTCATATGCTGGAATGGGTGGAGACTTTCTAGGAGCACTTTCATACCTATATGCGATCGGCAGCGCTAAATATCCACTAGAAGGGGAGCCTTACTTTATGTGGTTATTCCAGTATGCGGTAGACCCGAGAGTCTACACGATAATGATGATTGGATGGGGGTCCATGGTTTTAGCAGCTATATTAACTTATGTGGCCTCAAGTGTAAGATTCGTCTTTGCATGGGCGTTCGATAGAGTTGTACCAACATTTCTATCAAACATTGATGTAAGATATCATTCACCATACGCTGCTTTAATATTCGTAACAATAGTTGCTATAATCTTTCAAGCATTATGGCTGTGGACTCCTCTCCTCCAATACTTCGCCTACATAGTTTTCGGATGGATGATAATGCAGATAATAACTTCTATAGCTGCTTTGGTATTTCCAAGAAGAAGAAAAGATATATGGGATAGAGCACCTGCGATAGTTAAAGCTAAAGTTGGACCCATCCCAGTGCTCCACATACTTTCAGGAATAGCTATCATCTTATCAATATATCTAGGTTATGCTAGTATTTCTCCAGCTTTCGTGGGTGAGCTGGACCCATCTATCCTAACTTTCACAATAGGCTTATTCTTGATAGGGATCATCATATACTTCATCTCTTCAGCATATCATCGGAAGACTGGAATACCTCTAGAACTATCGTTTAAAGAACTACCTCCAGAATAAAGATTCAGTAAACTACACACATTATCCCCATCCTCTATTTTTTGTTTAAGATGTATCTGCTTCTAGTAGATAAAAGCTATTGAAGAAACTAATAAAATCATCTATTGTTTCTAGAATGAACTTAATAATTAGAGATAACTTGATGTCCATGTAAATAGAGGGATGCTGAAGATGTCGAAAGATAGGATCCGTATATTCTTTACTTCAGACATCCATGGTAGTGAAGTCTGCTTCAAGAAATTCTTAAATGCTGCTGAATTCTATAAATCCGATTTCATAATCCTAGGTGGAGATATTACTGGTAAGTTTATAGTTCCAGTTTATGATCTAGGAGACCATTACGTATGCAAATTAGGTGGAAAAGAAGAAATATTAAACAGTAAAGAACTGCTAGAGAAGATTCTTCAGAAAATTAGGGATTCAGGGTCCTATCCATATGTTACATCTAGAGAGAATTGGGAAGATGTTGTACAGGATATGTCGAAAATGGAGCGAGTCTTCGATGAGTTGGTGAAAGAATCTATTAAGAGATGGATTGAATATGCTGAAGTTAAGCTTGAAGGTAAGAAAGTTAAATGTTTCATTATGCCTGGAAATGATGATAGTTATTCAATTGACTCGATAATCGATTCATCAACCGTTATCACTAACCCAAACGAGAAAATTGTTCAATTATCTGATAAAATCCAGATGTTAAGTTTAGGATATTCAAATATTACTCCATGGAAGTGCCCAAGAGATATCTCTGAAGAAGAAATTGAAGATAAAATTACTCGATTAATGGGCAAGGTCGATAGAGGTTCCCAAATATTATACTGTATTCATGTTCCTCCATATGATTCAGGCATAGATTCTGCCCCCGAGTTAGATGAAAATATGAAGCCTAAAGTTGGTCCAGGAGGTCAACTAATGGTTGTGCCTGTCGGTAGTAAAGCTGTTAGAAGAAACATAGAGGTCTACCAGCCTCTTCTCAGCCTACATGGACATATCCATGAAGCTAGAGGATTCTCTAAGATAGGTAGGACAATATGCTTCAATCCTGGAAGTGAGTACCATGAAGGAATACTCAGAGGAGTCCTAGTCCAAATCGAGAATAACAAGGTTAAGGATTTTATCTTTACTTCAGGATAGAATTATCTATAAAGCTCTTCTACATCTCTCCAATACTTTTCTTTTACACCTACCTTCGCTCTTTTCTCCCAATTCTTAGTCTTTGGACATCTCTCTAAGAAATCAAGCAGCCTTAAACACTTACCTACTACATCGTCCAAGTCTTCCTTCATGACTAGAGATTGTGCGGCGTATTCTTCAACATATTTAATTGTCTTTTTTAAGTTTTCAACCGCATCCATCCAGAAGCCCCAGTCATCTCCTAGAATAGCCGCCATGTATTGCAGATTTACTGTATTCATCTCATTATCTCCAAGGTCGTGACCTCTCAATAGAACAATAATATCTTTAATATCTTTTTCATTTATCTGATGTATCTGTAGCTTTTC
>Ga0197143_1001963_pt1 | contig 16145 bp, 14 predicted proteins | sample GBS70_MetaG_FD_148603 | JGI IMG/M metagenome (GOLD analysis project Ga0197143, IMG submission 148603) | Sediment microbial communities from Great Boiling Springs, Gerlach, Nevada, United States - GBS 70_MetaG | ecosystem: Environmental > Aquatic > Thermal springs > Hot (42-90C) > Sediment...
AATGCATTTTTAATAAACAGAAATCAACACAAAGTTGAATTAAGAATACCTGTAATAAAAAATTTGGAAGAAATTTTAAAGTTTTTAAATTGTTGTTTTTGATATATAATTGTTATTAATTATACAAAAATAAGAATATGAAAAACTTTAAAACTAAACTCCTTCAAGAAATAGAAAAAGCAGGAAAGCATATCTATCGCTACTGGCGATTGAGTTTAAAGTATGATATAGATTTTCAAATTAATAGTGTAGAAGACTTCTTAAAAGACTCAACAAAGGCAGTAAAATGGTTTTGTGGTACCACTTTTTTCGCAGGAAGGGGAGATTGGTTGTCGGATATTTATAGAAGAGCCTTTTTTATAACCTTTTCCCGTATCTTTTCTGATGATATTGATGATATAAAAATTAAAGAGAAAATAGATCTTCTTCTCGAAAACTTTAAGGAAGAAGTAAGTAAAATCAAAAAATTGAGTGGGGAAGCTTATAAAGTAAGAGGCAGAGATTTAGAAGCAATAAGGAATTCTTTAGAATTTGTCGCGAATAATCTTAAAGAATACAATTTTAACCCAGTTAAATTTCTAAAAGAGAAAATAGAAAAACACGAAGTAAGAGAATTCATCGAAAAAGTTCGAATCAAACAAGTAGGGCTTAAGCTTAAAAGCATGATGATTAGGGATGTAGTAGTTTGGTATAACCTTAAATTAACTGATGAAGAATTAAGATTTATTTTTCCTGTTGATGTGTGGGTTAGAGAACTTTGCTCGAGAATTTGGCCAGAGACGAAAAACATGAAGGAAAAAGAATTAATGAACTATATTACTCTGAGATTAAAAGAAATGAAAATTTCTCCAACTTACTTTAATGCAGGCCTCTGGGCTATAGGATGGCATGGAAGAAATGCAGTAAAATTACTATTAGAAAGTCAAATTTATTTAAGTAGAACATCAAATGAAATGTAAATAACATAAATAACGAAATGCCATAATATTCGATAGAATAAAAGAAAACTCTGATAATTTATTTTTTATACCACTTCAATTCCCATTCCATAATACATTTAATTTTCCCATCAGCTTCTTCCTTTTCTTTATATTCAATTTCAACTTCCACATCTGAAGGAGCTTCAATTTTTAAGTCACCAACACTCATATATCCGCTTTTCATATCCATTGCTATTTGATTTAATAAAGCCCCTAAAGAATCCCGGTCAAAATACAGCTTAATTTCTTTTTTCATCTCTCCCATTTTTAACCTCCTTCTATTCGTTTATTGTTAAATAAATATAATAATATTAATTTAAATTATTTCAAGTTAAAAATTTTTTTATTTTTAAATCAAAACATTTAAAATTCAAGAAGAAGAATTAAAATAATTATATGGATTTTAAATTAGATGTAGACAAAATAATAAATTCCCTATCTCATTACTTGCATGGAAAGACAAAGGCTTTAAAACTTTCTATTATTGCCCTTTTGGCAGATGGACATCTTCTTATTGAGGATCTCCCTGGTATAGGTAAAACAACCCTTGCTATTGCACTTGCAAGATGTTTTGGGCTTGATTTTGCAAGAATTCAAGCAACCTCTGATCTTCTTCCTTCTGACATCACAGGGGTGTCTATTTATAATAAAAATACTGGAGAATTTGAATTTCATAAGGGACCAATTTTTAATAATATTGTTCTTGTAGATGAGATAAATAGAGCTACTCCAAAAACACAAAGTGCCCTTTTAGAAGCCATGGGAGAAAAACAAGTTACAGTAGAAGGAAGAACCTATAAACTTCCCCAGCCCTTTTTTGTTATAGCCACCCAAAATCCAATAGAACTTTACGGAACCTTTCCTCTTCCTGAAGCTCAGCTTGATAGATTTATTATGAAAATATCCATAGGATATCCTCCCAGATCTGCAGAAAGGGAAATTTTAAAAGGAGGAAGTAAAAGGGAAGAACTTCATGAGATTAAAACTCTTCTCTCTAAGGATGACCTTATTTTCATACAAAAAGAAGTAAAGGAGGTTTATCTCTCTGATAAAATTGCTGATTACATTTTAGATATTATTGAAGCAACAAGAAATAATAAATACCTTTATGCAGGGCTCTCTACAAGAGGTGCACTTGCAATGGTTGCCACTGCTAAAGCAAATGCTTATCTTAATAAAAGAGATTATGTGATTCCAGAAGATATAAAAGAACTTGCAGAATTTGTTATAACTCATAGAGTTATATTTAAAGAAGAATATGAAGGAAACAAAGGGGAGATAATAAAATCTTTGGTAGAAAGTATAAAAACACCAGTTTAATTAAACTAACTAAAGCAGGTTGGCTATATATTGGTGTTACCTTAGCTCTTGGGGTTGCTTCTGTTAACACAGGAAATAACCTTCTCTATTTAATTACTTCAGCCTTCTTAAGTTTTATGCTACTTGCAGGGGTTTTTGGAAAAAGAAATGTAGAAGCTTTAGATGTAGAAATATCCTTCCCAGAAGAAATTTATGCTAATAGAGAGGCTTTTATAAATATAAAAATTATAAATAAGAAAAAATTTTTTCCTGCTTTTTTAATAAGATTATTAATAAAGGACTTCAACCTTTCCTATCTTTTTCCCTATTTTGAAAAGTCCTCTTCTTCTATTTTAAAAATAAGACCAAACAAAAGAGGGGTTCAAAACTTAAAGGAAATTTATATTGCCTCTGTTTTTCCTTTTAATTTTTTTATAAGATGGAAAAAAATTAATAAAATCTTTTCTTTTACGGTTTTTCCAGAACCTAAAAAATGTGATTTTCTTTTTTATCGGGATAGAAAAAACAAAGGGGAATTAGAAACCAATAAATCAGGCTGGGAAGGAGATATTTTATCTGTTAAAGATTACATAGAGGGAACACCTGTAAAATACATTCACTGGAAGGCAACTGCTAAGACAGACAAACTTAAAGTGAAAGAACTTTCAGAACTTAAAAGTCAACCTGTGATAATAGATTTTGAAAAAATAAGTCTTCCTGAAAAAGAGTTAAAATTAAGTTGCATAACCTATTTAATACTTGAAATGATGAAAAGAGGAGTACCTGTAGGATTAAAAATAAAAGATAAATTTTATAAACCAAGCCTCTCTTATAACCACAAAATAACCCTTCTTACTGAGCTTGCTTTATATGAATAAAGAAAAAATTTATAAAATAGAAAGCGCAGTTAAAATATTTACTTATTCTGCAGGATTTCTTTCTTTTGTCATTCTTTTTGGAAAAATTTCTTACTCCTTTTACTTGGTTGCTTTTATTTTCTTCTTAGCGGGCATTTATTTGGAATATAAAAAAATTCATATAAAAAGAGCATTTATTAATATCTCTGCTATTTTATTGGTAATACTTAAGTTTTATGATGTAAGCTTAGAAACAGTTCTTCAGCGCTCTCTTGAAGTTTTACTTTTCTTAATGTGTCTTAAATTTCTTGAAGAAAAGAAATTTAGAGATTATATGCAGATTTATCTTATTTCTGTACTTATCCTTGCAGGAAGTACTTTAATTTCCTTTGACATTATTTTCTTAGTTTACTTAGTTCTTTATATCCTAATTTTAAACATTTCCATAATCCTCTTGACCTATTCTTCTCAAGATAGAGAAATTAATTTATCAGAAAAAGTGCTGGTAAAAATATTTTTAAAAACAACTCTTATACCTCTCTTAGCTATACCCTTTACCGCATTCTTTTTTATTATTTTGCCAAGAACAGATTTTCCTATTTTTGGATTTTTAAATAAAGAGGCTAAAGCTAAAACAGGTTTTTCAGAAAATGTAAGATTAGGAGAAGTGTCTGAAATTCAAGAAAATAATAGTGTAATTTTTAGGGCAAAAACAAAAAAATTAAAAGATGAGCTTTTATACTGGAGAGGAATTACCTTTAATTTTTTTGACGGAAAAACTTGGATATCTATCAAATCTAAAAAAATTAAGAATGAAGTAATTTTAAAGGGATTCCCGGTGGTACAGATAATTTATTTAGAACCCTATGGAGATAGATATTTATTTGGATTAGATAAGCCTTATAGCATTGATTATCAATATAGCTTTACCAAACCTTCCCAATTAGCCAATTTTACTTTTAATCTACCTAATCCTATTTTTTCAAGGATAAGATATAAGGTTATCTCAATTTTAACTGAAGTAATTCCTGAAGAAAATATTCATAAAGAATTGTATTTACAAATTCCTCAGAATATTTCTTCAAAAATGCAAAATCTTGCTTTATCGCTTAAAGGTAAAGATGACGAGGAAACTGCGATTAAAATTCTTAAGTTTTTAAAATATGGAAATTATAGATATTCTCTCAAAGATCTTCCTATCTCAGCAGATCCTTTAGAAGACTTTTTGTTTAAATATAAATATGGTAACTGTGAATATTTTGCCACCTCTATGGCTATTTTATTAAGATTAAATGGTATACCAGCAAGACTGGTTGCTGGATATAAAGGCGGGACTTATAACGAAATAGGTGGATATTATTTGGTTAGAGAAAGTGACGCACATGTATGGGTTGAAGCTTTTATAAAAGATAAAGGTTGGGTAAGATATGATCCCACTCCTGCTTCATTTTATCCTTTAAAAGAGAAAAATGCTTTTTCTAAACTTGAATTTATATTTGAAACCATTAATTATTATTATATAAATTTTGTCTTAAATTACGATTTTAAAAAGCAAGTAGCTCTGCTTAAAGGCATCTCAAATCTTGCCAAAATACCAAGAGCTGAATTTAATAAAAATCTCTTACTTTTGTTTTTAGGTTTTATTTTTGTAACAGGTTTTGTGGGAGTTCTTTTGGCTAAAAATTTAAGAGTCTTTAAAAAACTAAAAGAAGAAGAAAGGCTAATTAGAGAATTTTTGAAAGTTTTAGAGACCAAAGGTTATAAAAAAAATGAAACAGAGGGGTTGGAGGAGTTTGCTTTAAAGATAAAAGAGGATAAACTAAAAGCTCTTACTTTAAATTTTGTTAAAATTTTTGAAGAAAACTATTATAAGGATAAACCTTTTAATAAAGAAAAAATTAATAAATTAAGAGAAATTCTTAATGGGATAAAAAACTTTTCTTAAAAATTCTATTCAGTCTTTTTTTCTTTAAAATATTCTGGAGATGGAAGTAATGGTTCTCCTTTTAATTTCTTTTCTTCAATTTCTTTTACTGTTTTTTCGATAAGAAGAAATCTTTCAGGGGAGCTGGGATGGGTGGCAAGAAAAACGTCACTTATAGCACTGGGAAATTCTACTGCCATACGTCTCCAAATATCTACGGCGTTATCTATACTATATCCTCCTCTTGCAGCAATATAAGTTCCCACGTAATCTGCTTCTTTTTCAAATTCTTTAGAATAGATAAGAGCTCCTAATTGCTGAAATGTTCCTTGTGTATCAATTCCTGTTGTTATTGCAATTAAAATATCTATAAGAGAACCTAAAATAACATTTCCCATTTTTTTTGTAATGTGTCCCATTACGTGATGAGCAAGTTCATGACCTAATACTAAAGCAAGTTCTTCTTCTGATTGAATAAATCTCATTAATCCAGTAGTAACGTACACTTTTCCTTCTGGTGCAGCCCAAGCATTTATAGATTCATGGAAAATAAGTTCAACTTCATAATCACAACTCTCGACAGGGTCCATACTGAGCTCAATTGTCTCTCCGTTTCTTTCTATAAGTAATTTTAGATTTTTAGAATTTTTCATAATTTCTTTTGCTTCTCGGGTATCTTTTATTTCCTTATCGTTTATTTTTAAAATCTTATCATTTATTTTTAAGCCAGCCTTGCAAGCAGTAGAATTTTGATGTACATACCATATAGTTGGTTTGTCATTTAAAATAAATTTTTCTGCTAATATTTTTACATCTTCCTCTTTATACATTTCTTTGTCATGTATCTCAAATCCGTAAATTGGTTTTACAGTTTTTTTACAAAGAGGAGCTGCTCCGGTTATAATATTATACCAGACATTATTAAGTCTTTCTTTTCTTTCAAAATAAGTAAAAAGGGCTATTTTTCTTTGCTTAAGTCTTTCTGCCTCTATTACTTCTTTTGGAATTTGTGGGATTTCTTTTATAGAGGGTGCGCATCCAGAAATTAAGATTGTTAGAATAAAAATAAGTAAGTTAATTATTTTTGCTTTTTTTCTCATCTTTTATGAGGAACAAATCCATATTTAGTATAAATTTCTTGAGCTTCAGAAGATTTTATAAATTCTAAAAATTTTTTAGCATTTTCTGGATGAGGTGCTTTATTAAGAATGGTAATGTAGTAATTTACCTTATCCCTTTGGTCAAGTTCTTCCCCAACTTCTATCATATCAACAGGTAATCCTTGATTTTTAGCATATATTACTTCAGTTGCCCAAACTGGTCCTACATCAACAGTACCTTTGACAATTCTTAAAGGTGTTTCTCTGTGATGAACTAAAGTAAAAATAGTTGTTCCTTCTGCTCTTTTTTCTTCCATAATCCTGTGAACAAGCTCCTCACCACCAGCTTTTCTATACATTTCTATAATATAGCGGGTTATATCTTCAAGAGGACCAGGTTGGGAAATTCTCACTTCATCTCTTGCAAGATCTTTTATACCTTTTATTCCTGTTGGATTATCTTTGCGAACCATTAATACAATTCTATTGTGAAGATAGACAAAATATTCTTTAATTAATCCTCTTTTTAAAAGTTCTTGCATTGCCTCATCACTAACTGAAGTATAAATATCAGGAGTAACTCTTATTTCCATATTTCCAAAACGAGCTCCTCCAGCAAGAATTTGTTTAAGCTCAAGTCCAGGTGGAAGGGTTTCATAAAAAATTTTTTTCACTTCAGGATATCTTTTTTGAAAAGCTGAGAGTAATTCCTCCATTACCATAAATTGATTACCTGCCATAAATAAAATAAGATCTGCTTCATTAAGATACTCTAAATTATGCAAATCCTCTCTGTAATTTATGGGTATTTCAGGAAGTTCTAAACTCATTTTGTATCCCCTTTAAATAATTTTTATAATCAATCTTTTTAGTTGTCAAGTTTTTAAGAAATCAAATTTGACAAAGAATTGAGGATATATTAAAATTTAAATTATAAATGCAAGTTCGCCCTGTTGCTGAACCTGTCAAGGCAAATCTTTCAAATATTGCAGTTGTTCTTGTTAATCCTATGTATAGTGAAAATATAGGTTCTACTGCAAGAGCTTGTGCAAACTTTGGAATTTGTGATCTTATTCTTGTTAAACCAGAACCTTTAGAAGAAGAAAAAATGAAGGCTATGGCAACCAAAGCAGGTATTCCCATTTTAGAAAAAATGAAAATTTTTAATGATCTTCCAACTGCTTTAAAACAATTTAATTATGTGATTGGAACAACTGCAAGACTTGGGAAACATAGGTTAGTTTATCATACTCCAAAAGAAATAGCTCCTTATGTATGTGAGCTTTCTATAAACAACAAAATTGCTATTCTTTTTGGAAATGAAAGATTTGGTCTTTCTAATGAGGAATTATCTTATTGTGATGAGGTTATTACTATACCTACTACAGAAAAGGCATCCTTAAATGTTTCCCAAGCAGTAGTAATAATTCTTTACGAGATTTTTCAAACTGCAAGTATTCCAAGAATTCCTAAACCACAACTTGCAACTAATGAAGAATTAAATATTATGTATGCCATAATTGAAAAGACTTTAGAATCTATAGATTACATACCTCATGATAATAAAATTCTATGGTTTACCAATATAAAAAGATTTCTCTCAAGACTTGAACTTACCTCAAGGGAGGTAAAAATTATACAGGGATTTTGTAGAAAACTTCTTTGGGCACTGGGTAAAAAACTTAATCTTTCTTTTCCAAAAGAGCAACCACTTCAAAATGATAAGTCTGAGGAAACATGTCAAAAAGACAGAGTTTGACAAGTTTATAATTAAGCCTTTTAAAAAGTAACAAGTCTCTTACTAAGGTTGGAGCATCACAGGAAATGTATATAATATACTTTTTGGCAACTTCAGGAATAAGTCTCATTAATTCTTTACATCCCCCTCTGGGTGGATCAAGAAGTACTAAATCAAATTCTTCTCCATCTTTTACAGCTTCGTAAAGTGCCTCCATAGCACTCATATTTCTTAAATCAAGTCTTCCGTTAAGTTTTGCCTTTTCTGCTGTATAAAGACCATCTTCAATTGCTCTTAAGTCTGTGTCAACCCCTAAAAACTTTTTAACTTCCTTTTTAAACATAAAAGAAAAAAGGAAGTTACCCATTCCTGCATGAAGATCAAGCACTTTTTCAAAAGAAATATTCCAAGATCTTAAGGTTTCCATAATAGCACAATTGATTTCCCAATTTGCCTGAACAAAAACTCCGGGTTGGATATAATAAAAAATTTCGTCTATATTTTTAAATACCCTTCTTCCACCATAAGAACTATCCTCTGGAAAAGGTCCATCGGGACGCCTTCCTTTCATCCAATAAAAGATTGCTTTCAATTCTTTTATTTTTAGTATCCTTTCCAAGTCTTCTTTTTGAGGTTTTAATGCTGTCCAAAAAATTAGGGTAGTTTTATTTTCCTCTGGGGAGGTCTCAATTTTTACTCTTTTGCTATAATGAGAAATTTTTATCCATGAAGGAGTCTCATAAAGCTGAGAAAGAACTTTGTTAAGTATTTCTTCTCCCAATAAGCATTTTTCAATTTTTAAAACTTCGTGGGTTTTTCTTTTAACAAATCCCATTTTAAAATTTTCATTTTCTACATGGAATCTTAAACGATTTCTGTAATGAAATTCCTTAGGAGAAGGAACAACCTTTTCTAAGGGTATCTCTTCTTTCCAACCAAGTCTTTTAAAGACATCAAAAAGCATTTCCTTTTTAATTTCAATTTGAAAGGGATAGACAATGTGCTGAAGCTGGCAACCTCCACAGATACCATAATAATTGCAAGGTGCTTCTCTTCTATGGGGGGAAACTTCTAAAATTTTTTCTGCTTCTGCCTCTACATAGTCTCCGTAATCTTTCTTTACTTTTATTTGTAAAATCTCTTCAGGTAAAACATAGGGAATAAAAACTACTTTACCATCTGGAAGACGGGCAAGTCCATTTCCACCGAAAACAAGCTTTTCAACCCTTATTACTTTCTGCATAGCTCTAAAAATATAATTTTAAATAATTTTTTGCCAAGTAATAGATTTTTCTTTGCTCTCTTGAAATTTTTCTCTCTTCTTATTAAAATTTTAATTATAAAATAAATAATCACCTTAAAGATATCAAAAGAGGTCTATTTATGAAGTATGTAGGTCTTGATGTTGGTTCAGGAACAGCAAAAATTGCTGTTCTTGATGAAAGTAAAAATATTCTATTTTGGAAATATGAAAAAACAAACGCACAACCCATAGAGACTGCTGAAAGATTTTTATCTTTAGTAGAAAAGGAATTTAACTATGAGCTTTCTGGTATAACCTGTACAGGAACTGCAGGTAAGACCATATCTCAAATACTTGGATGTGCCTTTGTAAATGAAGTTATGGCTCACGCTAAAGCTGCAACTTTCTTCTATCCCCAAGTAAAAACGATTATAGATATAGGTGGAGAGGATTCTAAATTAATCTTTATTACTCATGAAAGAGGAATTCCAGAAATTGAAGATTTTGCCTTAAATACTCTTTGTGCAGCAGGAACAGGTTCCTTCTTAGAACAGCAAGCAGCAAGACTTGGTTATACTATAGAGGAATTTTCTCAAGCCTCTTTGAAAGCTAAAAATATTCCAAGAATAGCTGGAAGATGCACGGTTTTTGCTAAATCAGATATGATACACCTTCAGCAAGCAGCTGTTCCTGATGAAGAAATAATTGCAGGATTATGCTATGCAATTATTAGAAATCTTAAAAGCAATCTTGCTAAAGGAAAAGAGGTTTTACCTCCTCTTATATTTCAGGGAGGGGTTGCTGCAAATTTAGGGGTAAGAAAAGCTGTAAAAGACATTTTTGGACTCAAAGATGATGAATTAATTATTCCAGAACACTATAGAATAATGGGAGCAATTGGGTCTGCCCTTTATGGATTGGAAGGAAAGGCATTTTCTGAGTATAAAGGGTCTGAAATTCTAAGAGCTTACTTAAAAGAAAGAATTTTTAATCCACCAAGACATCCAATTTTGGTTCCTTTTAGATCTTTAGAAATATCTGAAAAATTGGCTGAAGAATATAAAAAAAGAGTTTACATAGAAATACCGCAGGAGGAAGTAGAGGTTTATTTAGGAATTGATGTAGGATCTGTTAGTACAAAACTTGTTGCTCTTGATGAAAAGGGGAACCTTCTTGCAAAGGTATATATGCTTCATCAGGGGAAGCCTTTAGAAAGTATCAAACAGGGACTCCTTGAATTAAGAGAAAAATTACCCCTTAAGGTCAAAGTTAAAGGTGTAGGAGCAACTGGCTCAGGAAGATATTTGACTGGCGATTTTGTAGGTGCAGATGTAATAAGAAATGAAATTACAGCTCAGGCTTATGGTGCCCTTTTTATTGATCCTGATATTGATACTATTTTTGAAATAGGAGGACAAGATTCTAAATACATTTATCTTGATAAGGGAACCATCTCCAATTTTGCTATGAATAAAGCTTGTGCAGCAGGAACAGGCTCCTTCTTACAGGAACAAGCAGTAAAATTAGGAATACCTATTGAGGAGTTTGGTGATATAGCTTTAAAAAGTATTGCTCCTCTTAAACTTGGGGAAAGATGTACTGTTTTTATGCAATCTGACCTTCTTCATTATCAACAACAAGGACTTCCTAAAGAGGATCTTATAGCTGGGCTTTGTTATGCTATTGTTTATAACTATTTAAATAAAGTTGTAGAAGATAGGAAAATAGGTAATAAAATCTTTTTTCAGGGAGCTGTTGCCTTTAACAAAGGTGTTGTTGCTGCTTTTGAAAAAGTTCTTAGAAAACCAGTTATTGTTCCTCCTCATCATGAAGTTACAGGAGCAATTGGAGCTGCCCTTTTAGCAAAAGAAGAAGTTAAAGGCGAAACCAGGTTTAAAGGATTTGATTTAGTTAAAGTTAAATATCACATCAAAGCTTTTGAATGTAAAGGCTGTCCCAATCAATGTGAGATTCATCAAGTTAGTATAGAGGAAGGAAAGCCCTATTACTATGGTGGAAGATGTGAAAAATACGAATTAGATTACAGAAAAGCACCCTCTCATATACCTAATTTAACCTTAGAGAGAGAAGAAAAACTTTTATCTTATGTGAAACCTGTAGAAGGTGATTTTTCCGAAGGTAAAGTTATAGGAGTACCGAGAATTTTGCAATTCTATGAATGGCTACCCCTTTTTGCTACTTTCTTTCAAGAATTAGGATATAAGGTAATTTTATCTCCTCCTACATCTAAACAAATTATCAAAAAAGGTTGTGAATTAACACCTGCTGAACCTTGTTTTCCAATAAAAATTGCTATAGGGCATTTAAATACACTTTTAGAGTTAGGAGTAAAAAACATTTTTTTACCTCAAATAACAGATCTTCCACCTGAACATCCAGCTCTTGAAGTAGGTAAAGTTTGTCCCTATGTGCAGAGTGTTCCTTGGATAAGTCCTTCAGCTTTTAAGTTTTCAGAATTAAAGGTTAATCTTATTAATCCAGTTTTACATCTTGGTAGAAGAGGTGTTGTCTTAAATGAAGAAATTAAAAATTTAGCTAATCTTTTGGGAGAGCCTGTAGAGAAAGTTAAAAAAGCTTGGAAAATAGGAGAAGAAGCGCAAAAAGACTTTCACCATTTTTTAAAACAAAAGGGAAAAGAAATCCTTGAAAACTTTAAAGACCAAACAATTTTGGTTATAGTTGGAAGACCTTATAATGCCTTTGATCCAGGTGCTAATCTTGGAATCCACTATAAAATAAGAAAATTGGGATTAGTAGGACTTCCTGTAGATATGCTTCCTTTAGAGGAAGTAGAAAATCTTTCTTTCTTAGAGGGAATGTATTGGGAATATGGGCAAAGATTTTTACTTGCAGCTCATATTATTAGAGAATCACCCAATTTATTTCCTATATATTTTACCAACTTTTCTTGTGGTCCAGATTCTTTTATTGAGCATTTCTTTGAAGATCTTTTAGGTGAAAAGCCTTTTATTGAGATAGAAGTTGATGAACACAGTGCTGAAGCAGGAATAGTTACAAGACTTGAAGCTTTTGTAGATAGTATCAAGAATAAAGTTAAATATTACGATATTTATAAACCTTTTGAAATTTTGAAAGCCCATCCCTCAAATAATAGAACTGTATATATTCCTTATATGTGTGATCATGCTGTAGCTTTTGCTGCATCCTTTAGAGCTTGTGGAGTAAATGCACAAGTATTGCCAGAGCCAGATGAAGAAAGTTTAGAATTAGGAAGAAAATTTACCTCAGGTAAAGAGTGTTATCCTACAATTTTAACTACAGGGGACCTTTTAAAACTTATTAATTCTCCAGATTTTAATCCTGAAAAAAGTATTTTCTTTATGCCTGATAGTGGAGGACCTTGCAGATTTGGTCAATATAATAGGCTTCATAAAAAAATTCTTAGAGATCTTGGTATAAATATGCCTGTTTATTCTTTACAACAGGATATGAAATTTTATGAAGATTTAGATATCTTAGGAAGAACTTTTATGAAAATCGCTTGGAGAGGGATTGTAGCTGTAGATATTTTAGATAAGCTTTTTAGAGAAACAAGACCTTATGCTTTAAATAAAAAAGAAGTTGAGGCACTCTACTTCCAATCTCTTAAAAAGATAGAAAAAACAGTGGAAGAAAAAGGGGATATGATAGAAACCCTTTTAGAAATAAAATCCGCCTTTAAAAATGTAAAAGTTAAAGAAGAAAAAAAACCTGTTGTGGGAGTAGTAGGGGAAATTTACGTTAGAAATAATAGATTTGCTAATGAAAATTTATATAGATTTTTAGAAGATCTTGGGCTTGAAGTATGGCTTCCTCCTATTACTGAATGGATATATTTTATAAACTATACTTCTAAAAGATGGGCTAAAAAGTTAGGGTGGTTTAGAACAGTCTTTAGATACATAATAGAATCCCAATATCTTAAATGGGAGGAAAAGAAATTTATAAATCTTGTTAAAGATGTTCTTGATATGGCAGAAGATCTGGATGTAGAAGAGCTTATGAATCTAACTAAAAAGTATGTCCATCCAGAATTTGAAGGAGGAGAGGTTCTCCTTTCAGTTGGGAAGGCTGTAGAATATCTAAGTCATGGGGCGGGAGGTATAATAAATGTTATTCCTTTTGCCTGTATGCCAGGAAATATAGTAACTGCGATCTTTAAAAAAATAAAAGAAGAGGAAGGTATAAAGTTTCCTACTTTAACTGTTCCTTGTGATGGACAGAAATCCTTAGGGACCAAAATGAGGATTGAAGCCTTTGTAGAACAAGTGAAAGAATTTTTTAACAGTAAAAAGCAAAATTTTAAAAAAACTTAAATTAAATTGTATTTTTTCCATAATATTCTATAATATTGCTGATTTTATAAATTTTTAATAGTTGATTTTTATAAAAAAACAATTTAAATACAATTAACTTGGAAAAGAAAAAAGACAGCTCGTTTAAATTTTTATTTAGTGTTTTAGTCGAAAGTTTTAGTATTGGTATTGCGGTTATTGCATCTATTATAGTTGGAGCTATTGTTGGTTGGTTAATAGATGAAAAGGTATTTAAAGGAAAATATTTTCCTTGGATAACCACTGTGTTCATTATTTTTGGTGCTATAGGAGGGATAAGAAATCTTATTTGGTATAGTAAAAAGAGATTAAAAGAAGTTTCTAAAGATGAAAAACAAAATAGATCATAAAATTTTTATTAGAAATTTAGAGTTTTCTATTTTTGTTTTTTCTACTATCTTTATTTTTCTATCCTTTTTAATCTTAAGAGATTTAAAATATGTTTTTTCTTTAATAGCAGGAATAGGTATTGCTTATCTTAACTTTTGGTCTACTAAAAATGATGGTATAAAGGTCTTAGAAAGGGTCAAAAAAGGACTTTCTCCAGAAAAAGGAATTTTTCTCTATATAAGCAAATTTTATCTTAGACTTTTTGCTACTGCTGTTCTCCTTTACTTTTTTATTAAAATAGTAAAATTAAATCCTTTCTTTATATTATTAGGGCTGTTTTTAGTATATTTTGAACTGATAATAATAACTTTGAGAAACTTATATTTTAGAAAATTAGAAATTATTTAAAGAGGGGGGTAAAAATGGAGCATCCAATCTTGTTTTTATGTTTAATTTTAGAAAAACTTGGAATTCCTTCTGGATGGATTTATTATGAAGAGGCAGCCAAATATGGAACCTTAGCTAAAGTCTTTGCTCCGCATATGGTTCATAGTTATTTTGTTTGTTTACTTTTAATTATATTAGCTCTTTTAGGAACAAGAAAAAAAGAATTTATACCTAAGGGTATCCAAAATTTTTGGGAATTTACTTTGGAATCCCTTTATAATTATACTAAAGATAATGTACCTCATGGAGAGGGACATTCTCCTAATATAGTACCTTTTGTTTATCCATTAATTGTATTTTTTGCTCTTTATATTCTTTTTTGTAATCTTTTAGGTCTTATTCCTGGTTTTATGTCTCCTACTGCTAATATTAATGTAACTCTTGGTCTTACTTCAATAACTATTGTATATTATCATTTGTTAGGATTAAGATACAAAGGACTTAAATATTTTAAAGACTTCTTAGGACCTATTCCCTGGTTATTTCCCCTAATGCTTCCTGCAGAAATATTTTCTCATGTAGGAAGAATTATTTCTCTTTCTGTCCGACTTTTTGGGAATTTAGTTTCAAAAGAACTTCTTTTAGGCTTATTAACTATGTTAGCAGGGAAGTTTTTTGCACCTTTACCCATTATGGTTTTAGGTGTTTTAGTTTCCTTTGTGCAAATGTTGATTTTTATAACCTTAAGTATGGCTTATTTTGCTGGAGCTGTTGAAGAACATCACTAAAAAGAAATTTTTGCCAGGGGGTTTTTACCTTCTGGTAAAAATATTATTTAAAAAATTTTAAAAAGGAGGTTAGGAGATGAGAAAGTGTTTAATTTTGGGACTTGCAAGTTTAGCTGTTTTGTTTCTTACCAATCCAGTTTTTGCTCAAGAAGCTGCTAACAAATTAATAATTGGATTTGGAATTTATTCTGCTATCATATTATCTGCGGGATTTGCTGTAGGACTTGCTGCTCTTGGATGTGGTATTGGTATGGGACATGCAACCCGTGGTGCCTGTGAAGGTATTGCCAGAAATCCTGAACTTGCTGGAAGACTTACTGTTACCATGATCCTTGGTATAGCTCTTATTGAATCTCTTACTATTTATGCTTTAGTTATTGCTTTAATTCTTCTCTATGCTAACCCTGTTCTTCCTAAGTTTTTGGCTGTTGTAGGCCTTAGTTAAGAAAATTTAAAAATAAACTTATCTTTAAAAGGCCATAGGGTGAAAAGCCTTATGGCCTTTTCTTAAAATTTTAAAATGCTTTCTAAAACCTTAAGTTTCACTATTTTAGGTATTGAAGCTTTTCCAGTAGAAGTAGAGGTAGACTTTGGTTTAGGACTTCCAGGAATCACTATTGTAGGCTTACCAGATAGTTCTATTAAAGAAAGTAGAGAACGAATAAGATCAGCTCTTAAAAATTCAGGGTTCCAATTTCCTATGAAAAAAATTACTATTAATCTTGCTCCAGCAGATTTAAAAAAAGAAGGAAGTGGCTTTGATCTTGCTATAGCTGTTGCTTTGTTGTCAGGAATGGAAATAGTCTCTAAAGAAACACTAAATAAAAAGGCATTTTTAGGAGAATTAGCTTTAGATGGAAGAATAAAAAGCACTAAAGGTATACTTCCTGCAGTAATAAAAGCTAAAGAATTAAACTTAGATGAGATTATAATCCCTTATGAAAATCTTAAGGAAGCTTCCTTAGTAAAAGACTTTAAAATTATAGGAGTAAAACACTTAAGAGAAGTTACAGATTATTTAAGAGGTATTTTTACTCCTCAGCAAGAAAATATTGAAATTTTAGAAGATATTGAATCTGAATTTGATATAGATTTTGCAGAAGTTTTAGGTCAAGAATTAGCTAAACGAGCTTTTGAAATAGCT
>Ga0197143_1001967_pt1 | contig 16131 bp, 19 predicted proteins | sample GBS70_MetaG_FD_148603 | JGI IMG/M metagenome (GOLD analysis project Ga0197143, IMG submission 148603) | Sediment microbial communities from Great Boiling Springs, Gerlach, Nevada, United States - GBS 70_MetaG | ecosystem: Environmental > Aquatic > Thermal springs > Hot (42-90C) > Sediment...
GAACTTACGAGTCTGTCTTTTTGCTTTCTGAGTTCATAGAAAAGGGTATTTTGGGACTTTTGGGCATCTTATGGCTGTGGTGGGCTTACTATTCTTACCTGCTAAAGCTCAAGTTAAAAAAAGAGGAGGATATTCTTCTTGTTCCTTCCCTTTCTTTTTTATCTACCATGCTGATAGGTAGCGTGTTCACTATGTTTTGGGATGCTATGCTACCTTGGATGCTTTTGGTCTTCAGATTGGCAGAAAAGCAATTGGAAAGCTCTTGAGCCTTATTCTACTTTTCTGTAAAACCTCATCAGCTTTCCGCTGTTTGCGTCTATCAGAGCGGTCCCCTCTGAGCCTTTTACTCTATAGTAGCACTCCCCTTTTTTGTTCCTTGAAAGGTTAACACTATATACTTTTCCAACAAGTTGGGATGACTGCCTGCTTGCTTCTTCCACACTGAGCCTTGGGTTACACTGGTCCGGGGATGCGAAACTCAAGCTAACTATCAACAAAATACCTGCAAACACCATGATGATATTATATGCCAGAGGCTGTTAAAATATTTGGCAGGAGGTTTGATTATGAAAAGTTCCCTTGACGTTCAACTTCTTGAAGAGCTTTCTAACCTGGAGTATTACATTGTAAAAGCTCCCATCAACTCAAAAGACTTCTGGAAGGAGTGGCAAGAGAAGTTCTCCAGAGTCTATATGGCAAAAGTTGCAGCAAAGAAACTCTTAAAAAGCAAGAAGATGAGCTACGATGATATTTCAAAGTATAAATCCATACTTGCCGTTTATGAAGATATACTTTACTACTTGGAAATCTTAAAAGCTCTTGCACTGCAGTTAAGAGGGTTTTATCCTACAGGACAGGACGTAGAGTTTGACGATGAAGATATCGATATAGATTTTTAGGAGGCTAAGATGCCTTTCGGAAAGAAAACTTTGAGGGACGTGAATGTCTCTGGTGAGAGGGTGCTGGTCAGGGTAGATTTTAACGTGCCCATAGATGAATTTGGGAACATAGAGGATGATACGCGCATAAGGTCATCCATGCCAACTATTGAATACTTGCTGGATGCAAAGGCTAAGGTAATTCTGATGTCCCATCTTGGAAGACCAAAGGGAAAAAGGGATCCTAAGTTTAGCCTAAGTCCTGTGGCAAAAAGGTTATCAAGATATCTAAACAGAGAGGTTAAGTTGGCTCCTGCCTGCGTGGGAGAAGAGGTTAAAAAGATGGTTCAGGAATTAAAGGAAGGGGAAATACTGCTTCTTGAGAATCTACGTTTTAATCCTGGAGAGGAAAATAAGGATGAGGAATTTGCAAAAGAGCTTGCGAGTTATGGAAAGGTTTATGTAAACGATGCCTTCGGCACCTGTCACAGAAAGCATTCATCGGTCTATTTGGTTCCTAAGTTCCTCAAGCCAGCTGTGATGGGCTTTCTTTTGGAAAAGGAGATAAACTACTTTGAAAAAGCTATGGTCAATCCCCGAAGGCCAGTAGTAGCCATCATAGGTGGTGCGAAGGTATCTTCCAAGCTTGGTATACTGAAGAACTTGCTAAGAAGAGTAGATAAGCTCTTTATAGGTGGGGCTATGGCTTTTACCTTTATAAAAGCTATGGGCTACTCTGTAGGTAATTCCTTAGTGGAACAGGAGCTTTTGGAAACCGCAAAGGACATAATAGATGTAGCAAAAAAATTGGGAGTTAAGTTTTACTTACCAGTTGATTTTGTTGTAGGTACAGAGATCTCAGACCAGACCCACACAAAGGTAGTCCCCTGGCAGGAAATACCGGAAGGGTGGATGGGCTTGGATATAGGACCTGTATCTATAAACCTCTTGAAAGAAGTAATCTCTGACGCTCAGACTATAATTTGGAACGGTCCTATGGGAGTTTTTGAGCTGGATAGGTTTAAGGATGGCACATACGAAACTGCTAAGATGTTGGCTCAGTCTCCGGCACTAACAATAGCAGGTGGGGGAGACACGGACCATGCCATACACAAGGCAGGCGTGTACAACGCCATAGACTTTGTTTCTACAGGTGGTGGAGCCTTTCTTGAACTTTTAGAAGGGAAAACCCTTCCGTGCATTGAAGTTCTGGACGATAGAGCTTAACTTTAGAGTATGATTCAAAGAAGGAAAACAAGGCAAATCAGCGTAGGTTGGGTGAAGGTAGGTGGTTCTGCACCAATAGTGGTGCAGTCTATGACATCTACAAAAACCCACGATGTGGAGGCTACTCTGTCTCAAATAAAGAGGTTGGCTCAGGCAGGATGTGAGCTGATAAGAGTGGCAGTTCCTCACAAAGAAGACGTAGAAGCTCTACCTGACATAGTCAAAAATTCCCCCATTCCGGTTATAGCGGACATTCACTTTGCACCCTCTTACGCTTTTCTTTCTATGGAGGCTGGCGTTCATGGAATACGAATAAATCCAGGAAACATCGGCAAAGAGGAGATAGTAAAAGAAATAGTAGAAGAGGCTAAGAAAAAGGGGGTTGCAGTTCGCTTAGGGGTAAATTCGGGATCCCTTGAAAAAGACCTTTTGGACAAATACGGATACCCAAAGGCAGAGGCACTTTTTGAGAGTGCAATCAGGTGGTCCGAAAAGTTTGAAAAGTGGGGGCTTTACAACTTCAAGGTCTCCATAAAAGGTTCGGATGTTCTGGAAAACGTAAAAGCCAACGAACTCTTTGCAGAGAAAACAGAAATACCACTGCACATAGGAATAACAGAGGCGGGCATGGGCTTGAAGGGAATAGTAAAATCCTCTGTAGGCATAGGCATACTGCTTTACAAAGGTATAGGAGATACGATAAGGGTTTCTTTGACGGATGACCCAGAAGTTGAAGTAGAAACAGCTTATGCCATACTCCAATCCTTAGGACTAAGAAGGAAGGGCATAGAAATCATAGCCTGTCCCACCTGTGGCAGAATAGAGGTAGATTTACCTAAAGTGGTTAAGGATGTGGAGGAAAAACTAAAGGGTGTGGAAAAGCCTCTGAAGATCGCTATAATGGGGTGTGTGGTCAATGCCATAGGAGAGGCAAGAGAGGCAGATCTTGGGCTTGCCTGCGGGAAAGGATTTGCTTGGCTATTCAAAGACGGAAAACCTATAAAGAGAGTAAGCGAAGAAAATATGGCAAAAGCTCTATTGGAAGAGGTTTTAAGCTATGAAGGAAAAAGAAAAGTATGAAAGGCTTTTAGAAAAAGCTCAGCTGATAGATGAAAACGTTCAGATAAATTTTGTAATGCTTGACCTAAATCCGAAGTGGATGAAGTGCAGAAGAACAAGAAGGCTTGTTTTTCAGTTTCATAAGCTTGGTCAGGAAGAGGGCATGACCGCTTGCGGTCTAAGGTTGGAAAAGTATCAGATACTACCAGAGAGGCAAGAGAATTTGGTCATAACCCAGGTAAATATGATGCTTGGAGGTCTTGGCCTCTTGGTATTCTTTGACCTTTGTCCTCAATGCTTTGGCAACGTAAATAGATGTTCTCCAGAAGTTTGATGTAGTTTGATCGTCAAACTACTTGACATTATCAAACAAATTTATATATTCAAACTCATGGAGGAAATTGCAAAGATAATGGCAAGGGGACTGATAGCTTTGCCGAGCGACATAAGAAAGAAACTAAACCTAAAAGAAGGAGACATAGTAAAGGTGCAGGTTAAAAACAACCAGATCATCTTAGAGAAAGAAGAAAGGATCTACGACCTAAAGGGAAGCATTGAAAATGCAAGGTATGCTGAAAAGAGCTTTGCCCAAATACTCCAAGAAGAGCTAAACAAAAAAAGAAAGGAGGGGTAAAGATGGAAGTAAGCTTGAAACCATCTCCGCCAAAGGTCTTGCCACCTAATTACACCCCTGGTGTAGATAGTATGAGCTCTGAAGATTTTCTAAAAGTATATCTGGAGACGCTAAGATATCAGGATCCATTCCAAGCACAGGATCTTTCAAAGATGTTAGACGATATGGTCAAGTTAAACCAAGTTAGGTTTTTTAACGACATAAGATCCTTCACCGAAGGCATAAAAGCCCTCTTTAACCAATCTACCTTAATCTCTGGTCTTTCCTTGGTGGGTAAAGATGTTGTTTTTTCGGTTGATGAGGTTAGCACGCTAAAGGAAGGACATTATGCTCTTCTCTCTTCAGAAAACATAAATGGTGCAGTAATTAAGTTTATGGATGGAGACACGGTAGTGAAAGAGTTAAGGATGGACCTTAAAAAGGGTCTGAATGAACTCAGTTTGGATGGCCTTCCAGGAGGGCAGTTTAAAGTTAAGGTATACAAAGACGGAATGGAATATCCCTACGTGCAAGTTGGCTTGAGGGGTGTTATAAAAGCTGCGGCAGTTATAAACGGAGAGTTTCTTTTTGAACTTGCCGATGGTAGCTTACTAAGCCCGTCAAAAATAATATACATAGGGGGTGCTTAGCCATGATGAGAAGCTTTTTTAACGCAGTTACAGGACTCAACGCATACAGAACCTGGATGGACATAACCTCTGATAACTTAGCTAACGTAAATACCATAGGCTTTAAGGGAAGCAGGCCCATCTTTCAAGATGTGATATCTTCAGTTACTATAGGCCTAAATACTGTGACGAACACTATGAAATCTACCACGTATGGGGCAGGTATTCTGGTGGATAGCACGCAGAAGCTCTGGACCATAGGCAACTTTAAACAAACGGGTGTAAATACAGACCTTGCCATACAAGGTAGAGGTCTTTTTATAATTAAGGATCCGATAAGCAACACTTTCTATTACACCAGAGATGGGCAATTCAGACTTAGCAGGGATGGTTATATGGTAAACTCTGGGGGTTTAAAACTACAGGGTTTTAGAGTGGATGATAAGGGAAGGACCATAGGCACTGGGCTTGAGGACATACACGTTATACAACAACTTCCTCCAAAATCCACAGGAACAATCACCTTTTTACAACCTTCCAATTTAAACGCTGACGCTGCCGTGCCAGCAGTAGCCTTTGACCCAAACGATCCAACTTCCTACAATTACAAATACACCATAACAATATATGACAGTTTGGGCACTCCCTATCAGGCGGACCTATTTTTTAGAAAATCAGCAACAAATATGTGGGAAATTTACCTGCGCTCGGACATTGATCCCAGCACCGCTGGTTATGAGCTGTCAGGTGATTGGACAAATGTGCAGTTTGATCCTTCTGGTAAGTTGATTTATGACGGCGATGTAGTTAGAGAACCATCCCCTGACGGAAAAAGCTTTTTGTATTATTTAAACCCTGCTTCCTTAACTGTTCCTACTACTACACCCAGCGGAGGAACCTTTCCAGCTGCTGCAGATTGGCGCATATACGTAGGTGAAACGCCCCAAGTAGGTGCCCCAAATATTGGAGATCCAATATCAAATTCCTACATTACTCAATACTCTGCAGATTTCATAGTAACCGCAGACCAAAACGGATACGCCAAGGGGGACCTAGTGGATGTTTATGTTCTTTCCGAAGACGGTGCAGTAGTGGGTGTATACTCCAACGGCAAATCCTTACCTCTTTACAGGGTAGCCGTAGCTGTTTTCCCCGATCCGGAGGAGCTTATAAAGAAGGGTGCTAACCTTTATACTTCTATTTCTACACCAACAATAATGGCACCGGGTGGTGCAGAAAAAGTCCGCTCTGGTATGTTGGAGATGTCAAATGTAGATATAGCTACGGAATTTATTAATCTAATATCGGCTCAAAGGTCCTACCAAGCGAACGCCAGGACTATAACAGCTACAAATACCATACTTGATGATACAATAAACTTAGTTAGATAATTTTTAGAAGCTGGGTTTATGGGAGAGGGAGGCTAGTAAGGGGAAGGTGGGGGAGGGCTATTAGCAGTTCTTTGATTTTTCTACTCAAACTGCGTGGGATATTCCAGGCTGATTTCCATCCCGTCTGGTGCAGGTGGAATGGAAGGCTCTTTTAAGTTTTGTTTCTTTCTCAAAGCTTCTTGTTTGGTTAAGGAACAATGAGACGGACGGATACAATCCTAAGAATTAAATGCTTTTGAAAGGTAATTGTATCCGGTTTTGTATTATAATCAAAAAATTCACTTAAGGAGGTTTAAGCCATGCTAACTTCAGAACAGTTAGCTATACTCAAGGAAAAACTTGAACAGGAAAAAGAAAAACTTCTGGAGAGGTTCCGAAAGATAGAGGATACCCAAAGCAGGATAGGTGAGCAGATAAGGGAACCAGGGGACCAAGAAGATCTTAGCCAGATGACCTACACTCAAGAAATACTGGATAACCTATCTGCTAGGGAGATGTTCGTGATAAAAGAGATTGACTATGCACTGCAGAAGATACAGGCTGGCACTTACGGAGTATGTGAATACTGTGGGGAATACATAGAATACGAGAGGCTCTTAGCCATCCCTTGGACCAGGTATCATTCCCACTGTGCGGAAAAGGCAGAAGAGGAAGGAATAGTCCCAACCTATACACCCATGATGTTTGAAGGCACACTGCCTGAGGAGATGGAAATCCAAAGAGAAGACATAACAGAGGCATGACCTTTGACTTTTACCTTCCTTTAGAAATAATCTTTGGGAAGGGGAAAATCAAAAACCTTGGGGAAATAGCAAAAAGATACGGATACAGAGCAATAATAATCACAGGGAAAAACAGCACCAAAAAGAACGGAGCACTAGAGAAAGCGATAAACTCCCTAAAAGAATGGAGAGCGGACGAAATAATCATCTACGACAAGGTAGAACCCAATCCAACGGATAAAATGGTAAATGAGGCAAGCCAGATAGTAGTTGAAGAAAAGATAGACTACATAGTGGGCCTAGGAGGGGGTAGTGCTTTGGATACCGCTAAGGCAGTTTCCATAGTTTCTTCCAACGAGGGCTTTGCTTGGGATTATGTTAATTACCCAGAAGGCCCAAGGCTCATTCCCTATCTTAACAGACCAGTAATATGCATACCCACAACCGCTGGAACAGGAAGCGAAGTAAATCGCTATTCGGTAATATCAAACCCTATTAGAAAGGAAAAGCTGGTTATATCCCACTCTCTGAACTATCCAAAAGTAGCCATAATAGACCCAGAGCTTTGTCTTTCAATGAGTCCTAAGTTGACTGCCATCACCGGAGTGGATGCTTTTATACATGCTCTTGAGTCGCTAACTAACAAGGTTGGAAACCTATTCGCAGATGATTTAGCCATAAGAGCGCTGAATATTATAAAAGAGTGGTTGCCCGTGGCGGTAGCTGAGCCGGACAATCTTAAGGCAAGGGAATGGATGAGTTATGCCGCCATGCTTGCTGGTATTGCCATAGACAGGAAAAGGGTAGCCCTCATTCACGGTATGGAACATCCCGTTTCCGCCCACTATCCACACGTAGCCCATGCGGAAGGACTCGCTGCCTTAGCACCCGCCATAACTGAATTTAACTACAAAGGCAATCCCAAAAAGTATGCCCTGTTTGCGGAGATCATGGGATACGAACCAAAACCTGAAAAAGCTGTCTCTGTGGTGATAGACCTTTTGGAAAAGGTAGGACTGCACATAAGTCTGAAGGATTTAGGAGTAGAGAAAGAAAAGCTTGAAAGATTAGCAGAGGATACCTACATGCTTTCAAGAGGACTTTTCCCAATAAACCCAGTGGAGCCTTCTATGGAAGATATTCTCAGACTCTACGAAAAGGCTTACGAAGGTTTTTAATTCTATACTAACACAAAGTTTAACCTTGCCCTCTCTTCATCTACAGAAACTAACTTTACTCTAACCTTGTCTCCCAAACGATAAACTTTTCCAGTCCTATATCCCACTAGTCTATGCGCTTTATCGTCGTATATGTATTGATCTTCTTTTAAAGAGGTTATGCTGACCAATCCTTCCACAAGGTAATCTTTTAGCTCCACAAAAAAGCCAAAGGACAACACACCCGTTACGATACCCTCAAACTCTTCTCCTACTTTGGCTTTCATAAGCCTAACCTTTAGCCTGTCTATAGCTTCTCTTTCTACTTCTTCAGCCAGGTCCTCTTGGATGGACAGATGCTCACCTACAAGCTCTAAATACTCTACGGTCTTTTGATAGTCTATCTTTTCTCCACGCAAGGCTTTCTTTAAGAGTCTATGAACTACCAAGTCTGCATACCTTCTTATAGGTGAAGTAAAGTGCGCGTATGCGTCGCTTGCAAGCCCAAAGTGTCCCAAGTTATGCGGGGAATACTTTGCCTTCATCATACTGCGAAGTGTTAAAAACCTCACTAAGTTCTCTTCTTCCTTTCCTTCAAAGTCCTCTATAACTTTTTGGAAGAACTTTGGCTCAAGTGAAGGCTTTTTCACCTTGTATCCAAGGCCTTCAAGAATTTCAAGTAAATTTTCCAACTTTTTCATATCCGGTTTTTCGTGGATTCTGTAAAGGCATGGATAGCCAACAGTTTCAAGATGCTTTGCCACCGTCTCGTTGGCAGATATCATAAAGTGCTCTATTATTCTGTGGGCTATATGGCGCTCGTAAGGGACTACTGCAGTAGGTTCTCCGTATTCATCCACTATTACCTCCGCTTCTGGCAGGTCAAAGTCTATGCTACCCCTTTCCCATCTTCTGTAGGAAAGTATCCTGTATAAGTCTTCCATTATCCTCAGAGGTTTTACAAGCTCTGGATATCTCTTTTCAAGAGCCGGGTCTCCAACTATTAGTCTGAGAGCTTCATCGTAAGTCAGCCTTGCTTTGCTTCTTATAACGCTTTCGTATATGTCATACCAAAGCAGATCACCCTTAGGACTGAATACCATCTCACAGGTAAAAGCCAGTTTATCTTCGTCAGGTCTTAGACTGCACAAGTCTGCAGATAACCTCTCGGGAAGCATGTGAAGTGCCCTATCGGGCAGGTAAAAGGTAAAACCCCTTTCAAAGGCTTCTTTGTCTATGGCTGAGCCCTCTTTAAAAAAGTAAGAAACATCCGCTATATGTACCCAAAGGCGGTAGTTGCCCTCTGGAGTTTTCTCTACCGCCACCGCATCGTCAAAATCCCTTGCCTTTGGTGGATCTATGGTAAAGCATAGATTGTCTCTTAGATCTTTTCTCCTTCTAAGCTCTTTTTCCCAATCAATATATAGCTCTTCTGCTTCCTTCAGAGTTTGCGGTTTGTGCTCTGTAGGCAGTCCATACTTGTATATAAGTATATCAACTATAAGGTTTTTCTCCTTTGGGTCTCCCAGAACCTGTTTTATCTTGCCAGCCATAGGAACATTCTTTGAAGGATAACGAGTTATCTCTACAAGCACTACATAATCTTCCTTTAGATCCTTACACTTTTCTGTTGGTAACATCACTATGTGAAAACTGTTTTCATCTAAGGGCACTCCATAGCACTCCTTTTTTGCTTTTTTCAAAGAACAAACTATTTCCTTTTTAGCTCTTTTTAGAACTCTTACAACTCTTATTTCCTTTTTACCTTTAAACTCTACCACCTTAGCCTTTACTTTGTCCCCATGTAAAAGCTTTTCCATTTCAAAAGGTGGAATGTATATATCCTTTTTCCCTTCTCCCACAGACAGAAAGCCAAAACCGCTTGGATTTGCAATAACTGTGCCAACAACCACTTCCTCCTCGGCTAATTTATACTTTCCATTGCTAACGGTTATAGCACCCTCCTTTTTGAGTTTCTTGAGTGTCTTTTTAAGGATCTTTCTTCCTTTCTTGTCCAAAGAAAGCATATTGGCAAGTTCAGCAAAGTTTAAAGGCTTTTTTCTTAGGGCTTTTAGTATGTACTCCTCTTTGAGAATATCTCCTTCCATAGAGATAGATAACATTTTAAAGCTACTTTTTATTTTAGGAATAAAATTAAAACCAATGGATTGGACACAAACCCTGACGGTCATAGCAAGTATGGCTGGAATTTTGGCAGGCTATGCCTTTTTGTTTGACAAACGATTCGGGGACATAAACAAACGCATTGACGACACAAACAAAAGGATAGATGACCTAAGGGAGGACTTAAACAGAAGAATGGACAGATTGGAATACAGGATGGATAGACTGGAGCATAGAATGGATAAACTTGAGGATGAGCTAAAAGAAATCCGTATGCTTTTGTATAAGGTTTTAGAGGTTCCTCATAAGGAGGAAAAGTAATGGATTGGACACAAACGCTGACGATCATAGCGAGCATAGCTGGAATTATCACGGGATACGCTTTTCTCTTAAACAAACGCATTGATGACACCAACAGGCGAATAGACGACCTAAGGGAGGACTTAAATAGAAGAATGGACAAACTTGAGGACGAGATAAAAGAAATCCGCATGCTTCTATACAAAGTTTTGGAGGTTCCTCATAAGGAGGAAAAGTGATGGATTGGACACATACTCTGACGATCATAGCAAGCATGGCTGGAATTTTGGCAGGCTATGCCTTTTTGTTTGATAGACGAATTGGAGACTTAAACAAAAGGATAGAGGACACGAACAAACGCATTGATGATCTGAGAGAGGACATAAACAGAAGGATAGACAAGCTTGAAGAGGAGATAAAAGAGATACGCATGCTTTTGTATAAGGTTTTAGAGGTTCCTCATAAGGAGGAAAAATGATGGACTGGACACAAACGCTGACGATAATAGCAAGTATGGCTGGAATTTTGACAGGCTATGCCTTTCTTTTGAACAAGCGAATAGATGACCTAAGGGAGGACTTGAATAGAAGAATGGATAGGCTGGAGCATAGAATGGATAGGTTGGAGCAGAGGATGGACAAACTTGAAGATGAGCTAAAAGAGATCCGTATGCTTTTGTATAAGGTTTTAGAGGTTCCCCACAAAGAGGAAAAGTGATGTATTGGATACAGACGCTAACGATCATAGCAAGCGTGGCGGGAATTACCACGGGATATGCTTTCCTTTTAAACAAACGTATTGATGACACCAACAGGCGAATAGACAGGCTTGAAGAAGATGTTAGAGAAATAAAAAGAGATATAAAGGATATAAGGAAAGAACTGACGGAGATCCGCATGCTTTTATACAAAATTTTGGAGGTTCCTTAGAAAGGGGAGAAATAATCTTAATTATAAAGCTAACTTTTCACGGATGCTTCACGCACGCATTCTTAATAGGGATTACTTTATTTACTTAGTGGAGGATTAGGAGATGAAAAGCTTGTTAGTCTTTCTGTTTCTAACATTTATTTCCTTCAGTGGTGAAATAACCAAAGGTCCCTTTGTTTTAAAGAGTAATGCACTTTATGCAAAAGAAAAGTTCATTGGGGTTTTGTCAAAGAATGTGAAGGTTGTAAATATAAAAGGGATAGAGATACCACTGCATTCACTTGAATTTGCAAAAGTTTTGGAAATTGAGAGGAATACTGCTGGACAAATTGAGAAAATTAAAGTACTTGGATGGGAGGACTAACATGAAAAGGGTTATTATTCTTATTCTGACTGTTTTTATATCCTTCAGCGTTCAGAAATCGTATGGTGAAATAAACATGAATGATTATTGTTATGTACCTCCTGTCCTTAGCGCTAGCGTAAAGCCTAATGTTTTAATAGTGATGGATTTTTCTGGCTCTATGCAGTTTCCTGCTTACCTTCCATGTAATTTTGGCGGATACTCCAGCTATGTAGCTCAATGTGGAACAAACACCGCTTCTGTATCCTCTACTTGGAGATATGATCCGAGTAAAACTTACTACGGCTACTTTGATCCAGAAAAGTGCTACCAATACTCCAGTTCAGCTTTTGAAGAAAACTCAAGCTGTAATTGCTCTAACAAAATAGGTACGTCCTCCTGCATATCGGGGAACCTCTTAAATTGGATTACTGCTACGAGAGTTGACATTTCAAGATGGGTATTGACGGGCGGAAGGACAAGCTCTTCCGGCGGTAATACGTTTCTTGAAAGCGAAGGTGCTGAATACACGATTAAAGACGAAAATCTCAATTGTGAGTTTGAAATCCAAGCAAACACCACAAGCAATCGCAGGCTTACCATTAAAGATTACAACGGCACTTGCCCGCTTGGCAACAATGTTATCAGAAATGCAAACATAAAGATCCGTCCTTCAGATCCTAATTCTATCAAAGGAGTTATTCATTCTTTTTGTGACACATCCGATTTAAGAGGTCAGATAAACGAAAAATGTCAATTGATAATGGAATTTATGGTGTTTTCTACTGGAAGCGGTAGTTACAATCGAAGGGGAGAAATTAGAGTAGGAAAGAACGCGACAATAGCAGAGCTAATAAACGCTATTAACAACGAAACTCCTTATTGGGGGACTCCCACAGGAGAAGCCTTATGGGAAGCTTATGATTATTATAAACAAAGCAATGCACACAATTTTGAGGCAAACTCAGCTTACATAAATAGAGGAAATGGGAATACGGATCCATACTACGACGGAAGCGGAGGTAACAGTATTCCCGTTTCTTGCAGAAAAGGCTTTGTCCTTCTTATTTCAGATGGGGCGTGGAATGGAGAGGTGGATCCTGTAGTTCCAGCAAGGGTCATGGCAACTCAAGATTTGAGGGATGATTTGCCGGGTATTCAGAATGTTTATACCTATGTGGTGTATGCTTTTGGAGACGATGACCCAGGTACAGCTTTGCAAGGAAGACAAGCTTCAATAACCACTGCTATATTTGGAGGGTTTAGGGATATAGATAATAACAATTTTCCTTATCCTTTTACAAATATTCAGTATCCTGAAGGTTCTGACTCATGTGCAGGTTTAGGAGGAACAGTAAGAACAAATATACAGACCACTACAAACACATACTGCAACAGCAGAGGAGTTACTTATCCACTTCCTCAGTGTAATCCAAGCTCCACTTGGGATTCTGGATGTGAGGAATGGGATACAGCCTTTGGCTCACCGAAAGATGGTCTTCCTTACAACTTCTTTGAGGCAAATGATGCACTCTCTCTTAGATCTGCTTTGCTAAGTGCTATTACAGACATCCTCCGCAGAGCTTCCGCTGGTGCCACCGTTGCCACTTTAACCTCCAGAGCATCGGTTTCTTCTGTAATAGTCCAACCCTACTTCTATCCCAAATACACAACCACCGACGGAAAGGAAATATCCTGGATAGGCTTTTTGCGCTCCTTCTGGGTGGATACAAAGCAAAACTTAAGGGAGGATACCACGGCAGACAAAATCCTAAACCTTGTGGGTGTGGTCTTTGACAAAATATTTCAGTTCTTCTTTGACGCTTCCAGCAACGAAACAAAAGTCGCCATACTTCAAGGATCTGATGTATCCAGTTCTTGCACCAGAGAGAGTGTCATAGACTTTAACCAAGTTAAGCCTGTCTTTGAAAGTTCTTGCCAGCTTGCTCTCACAAGACAGCAGGATAGAATAATCTTATACAACAAAAACGGTAATCTTCACCCCTTCCAAACTGGAGAAACTGACATAAGGGATGCCTTCCAAGCAGTTGATAATACCATTAACCAGACAAAAGCGGACTGCATCATAAGATACATAAGGGGCGAGAATTTGAGCAATGATACAACATGCGGGAGCTTGAGCTACGTTAGAAGGGTCAGAGAGTTTGACACAACTACCTTTTCAAGTATCTGCCCAGGCTATAGCTCTTTGGGTGATGCAACGTGGAAACTAGGAGACATATACGCCAGCACTCCATCTGTAGCCGGCTCGGATCCTCTAAACACCTACCATCTAAGATATGGAGACAGAACCTATTTAGATTACATACGCACCGCTCAATACAAAAACAGACCTTCTCTTATATTTGTTGGTGCGAACGATGGTATGCTTCATGCCTTTAGGATAGGGTATGTGAAGGAAACTGGAGATCCAGACACGCCAGTGAAATTAGTCAATGCTCCTGACAACGACTTAACAGATCTAATAGGAAAGGAAGAATGGGCTTTTATTCCAAGAAATGCACTTCCTTACTTGGTGTGGCAAGGACACCCTGAATACTGCAGAGTTCCCACTGTAGATTATAGAACTTACGTCTTTGATGCGTCCATTGGTGGTCCTGAAAATTCGCCTAAGGATGTAGATAGCTGGAAAACAGTTCTTGTGGGAACTATGGGGTTTGGTGGTAAAGAGCTTGGCAATTACTCTTCCTCCGTGTTTGCTCTTAATATTACAAATTTGAGTCATCCCCAACTGCTGTGGGAAGTTTCTTTGCCTGACAAGACCCTCACCACGTCCCATCCTGCTGTAGTTCGTCTTGGAGACAGAAATAGAAACGGTGAGTGGTATGTGGTAATAGGCACAGGTCCAAAGGACCCAGCTGGAGAGAGCTTCACAAATTCTCCCAAGCTTTATTTCATAAACTTAAGAACCGGCGACATAGTTAAAACCATAGATATTCCAATTCCCAACAACGTGTCAGCTGCGGTAGGTGATATAACGGTAGTAGATGTGGATAGCGACTATCAGGATGATGTTATCTACTTTGGAGCTTACGGTAAAGACAACAGTGGCAAATATTGGGGCAACTTCTACAGGCTTAGCCTCAGGTCTGGAAACAACTACAAAACGGTAAGCAGTCTAAGAAGTAATGATATATGCAACGTAGTTGATCTTGGAAGCTTTAGAACTGCTGGACACTCACCCCCAGTTTTTGGTGCAGCAAACTTTACAAAGGATGAAAACAACAAGCTATGGGTCTTTTTCGGAACTGGAAGATACTTGAGCCAAAATGATAAAACTATACCCTACAAAAATTACTTCATAGGTTTTAAGGACGATAATTGGAACGGTTCCTCCTGTGTTACTTACCGCAAAAACGACATGGGAAATGTTACTAATAGCACTACAGATGTGGTGGTGTCCGAAATAAGACAGATGTGTATGTGTGATAGTGCGGGGTGTGGTATGCGGGATGTGGTTTATAACACAACTACAACCATTGCTCACGCTGAACCGGTAAGAGGTTGGTATCACGAGCTCACCAACGAAGGCATATATTCTCAACCTTTAGTGCTTGGTGGCATAGTGGATACGCTAACCTTTGTGCCACCTCAGGATATATGCGAGTTTGGTGGCTCTTCCAATTTGATTGCGGTTTATTATAAGACCGGCAGACCTTATCCAAGACCTTCTGTGCTTTCTCCTGAAGCGGTAAGTGGCACTATTGCCATAGGTCAAACTGTAAGCATTAAATCAAAGATGCAGGTGAGTTCTGGTATGCCACCTTTAGGTAATCCATTCCAAGCTTTGCAATCTTCTACCAGAGAAGGAAGTGAGAAGTTTGTTCAAGTGGGGACAGGTGTAATCCTAAGGTTTAGCCAGCAATCTACTATAGAATCCAGGGAAAGGTTCCTGCTATGGATAGAAAAGTAAGAGGTTTTAGCGTATTTGAGCTTTTGGTGGTTATTGTGATAATTGCTATCTTAGGTAGTGTGGCGTTTATGGGGCTAAGAAACATGGTTTTGAGGGAAAGGCTATACTCAGCTACTACTCAAGTAGTCAATGACCTAAAAGAGGTTCAGTTTAGGTCTATGTCTTCTAATGCAACATGGGGAATAAGGTTCTTTGACAATCAAAGTCAATACAGGATATTCTCCATTCAAAGTGGCTGTCGGGACGTATCACCAATAAATATAATCGATAAAAGCCTTCCGCCAGGTGTAAGGATAAATAACAGCTACTACGTAGTCTTTGACAGGAGGGGTTATCCTTTGAATGAAAACTGTCTCTTGGGAATGGGCAGTGTTATCATTGAGAATGGCTATGGTGTTAAGAGAGTAATAGTAAATAGATTTGGGAGGATAAGGTATGAATAGAAAAGGCTTTACTCTTATAGAGCTTCTGGTGGCTGCAATAATACTCTTCATAGTGATGGTGGGATTTTTGAGAGGGATTTTGCTTTATATGGAACTGCAGATTAGAAACCAACTAAAAGACAGAGCAAGCGAAATATCCACAGCCTTTGCCAACTATATAAGAACTACAAGCTTTTCATCTACTGCACCCTGCGATTCAAATCATCCTAACCCTTTTCTTTGCTCCACAGGCTACAGCTATCCAAACAACTGGGGTCTTTCCAGATGCATCGGGGGCAACTGCACCTTTGAGGATGTGGATGCAGACGGAGACGGGATCCCAGACTTTTACGATCCATACAACGGCAACAATCAGGCTTTTAGAAATAACGCAAACAGCACA
>Ga0197143_1001968_pt1 | contig 16130 bp, 14 predicted proteins | sample GBS70_MetaG_FD_148603 | JGI IMG/M metagenome (GOLD analysis project Ga0197143, IMG submission 148603) | Sediment microbial communities from Great Boiling Springs, Gerlach, Nevada, United States - GBS 70_MetaG | ecosystem: Environmental > Aquatic > Thermal springs > Hot (42-90C) > Sediment...
TCCTCCGAAACCGGACCGCAGTGGTCGGGATGGTGGTGGCTCTCCTGGTGGTCTGGGCCGCCCTGTTCGCTCCCTGGATCGCTCCCCACGACCCCCTGGCCCAGAACGTGTTCTACCGACTGACCCCTCCGGAGCGCGCCCACCCCATGGGGACGGACAGCTATGGCCGTGACGTCTTCTCCCGCCTTATCTGGGGAGCACGGATCTCCTTGGCCGTTGGTGTGCTCTCCGTTGCCTTTGGCATGATCGCCGGATCCCTCCTTGGGCTGCTCGCGGCCTACCGGGGGAGGACCGTTGGTGCCTTGATCATGCGCGGGGTGGATGTCCTCATGTCCTTCCCCGACGAGATCCTGGGGATCATGATCCTGGCGGTGCTGGGGGCTGGCCTGGACCGGCTCATCATCGCCATCGGAATCGTCATGACGCCTCGGTTCGCCCGGCTGAGCTATGGGCCTGCCCTCGCAATCAAGGAGAAGGAGTACGTGGAGGCGGCGCGGGCGATCGGATCGAGTGACTGGAAGATCCTCCTCCGCCACATCCTGCCGAACGTAGCGGGGGAGATCGTGGTGATGGGGAGCCTGTGGACCGCCACCGCCATCCGCGTGGAAGCCAACCTGAACTTCCTCGGCCTGGGTGTGCCTCCGCCCATCCCCACCTGGGGGAACATGGTGCAGACAGGGATCGACCAGCTCACCTATGCTCCCTGGCTCTCCCTCTTCCCCGGGCTGGCCATTATGATCACCATCCTTGCCTTCAACATGCTGGGGGATGGGCTCCGCGACGTCATCGACCCCCGCCTCCAGGAATAACACCGCACGCCGCGCCCCGAGCCTTGCAACCCGGGGCGTCCGACGCATTCCAACAGCAGGAGAAGGGGGAAAAGAGCAGGAAAACCGTATGTTTCTGTAGAAACCTTGCTTTGGCGGCAGCACATATTCCTCCTCGTCGCACCTAACACTCCGCTTGATCGGGAGCTCCCCACGAGGTATCCTTGTACGAAAGCCAAGGGATCGGCCGAGTTCCTCGATGCCCTACGGACCATGCGGTTTGACATGCGGGCTGTGTAGGTTCTACCTCAGGGGACAGTGTGAAGGGTGCACCCCCGGTAACCAGTGTCCTCCGGAGAAGGCCTCACGGATGCGATGTCCGATCCTGCTCTGTGCAGGATCCCGCGGCGTTGCGTTCTGTCTGCGGGATTGTCCGCAGTACCCGTGCCATCTCTTCACCGTGTTCTGGGCCCCATGCCTGCCACGCCCCGATGGGCTCACCGGCCCCGGGAGACAGAGGAGGCACAGACCCACCGAGGGAGAAGCGAGGTGGCCGGCGATCCGCATTTTCTGTCTTGGGCGATTCCGGGTGGTACGCCAGGATGGAGAGATCAAGGATACAGCATGGGGAGGTGGGAAGGGCGCATCTCGACGCATGAAAAATTTCCTTGCTTACCTCGTCCATTATGGTTCGCAGGGGGTCTCCAGGGATCAACTCATCACCTTCCTCTGGCCGGACACCACGGATCCGGCCCGCCTGTTCAACCGTTTCTACAGCACGCTCTCTTACCTCCGCAGGGCCCTGGACCCCCTACGGAGACCAAGGGAGGCTTTCCAGGTGGTGGAGTATAAGAACGGTTGGTGCCGTCTCGATCAATCGGTTTGTTGGGTTGACGTCGAGGCCTTTGAGCATGCCTGCTGGCAGGCTCAGCGCCTGGAAAGGTCGGGACAAACCCAGGCTGCCCTCGATTGCTGGCGGATGGCGGTGGCACTCTACCATGGGGACTACCTGGCTGACCTGGCATCGATGTGGCCTCGGTGGGATGAGGACGAGTTGTACCGATGGCGGCGAGAGCAGCTGCGGGAGATGTACTTCGCGGCCGTGGTCAAGCTGGCGGAAGAAGCCGAGCGCCGGGGCGACTTCCAAAAAGCCCTGGACATGTCCCAGCACGCTTTGCAGTTGGACAACACCCGGGAAGATGCATTCTTGGTAACGCTGCGAGCGCTCGCCCGCTTGGGAAGGCAGGATACCCTCATCCGCCAGTACCAGCAATTCCGCCAAGCATTGCGGGATTTGCTGGGGCTGGAACCAAGTCCTGAAATTCTGGCCTTTTATCGGAAAGTGGTCAGCGAGAGCTGCCGCTCTGCCGGGAGATAAGGCTCAGATCCCTGCGATACGCGACTCCCCGGTGTAGACGTGCATGGTTCGGCCGCGTACATAGCCAATGACGGTGATGTTCCAAGCCCGGGCAAGGTGAACGGCGAGTGCGGTGGGGGAGTTGCGGGAGATCACGATCGGCACCTGCATCCGAGCAGCTTTCATGAGCATCTCGGTTGAAATTCTGCCTGTGGTCACCAAGATCCTGTCTAGTGTTGGGATACCGCCAACGAGGCATGCCCCGGCAATCTTGTCCAGGGTGTTGTGGCGGCCGATGTCATGGGCAGCCACCAGCAGGCGTTCTCCATCGCTCAGGGCGGAGCTGTGGAATCCTCCGACCGCCCTGTACAGGGGTGCGGCATACGCAAGCAGGTCCTCCATTGCCGCATAGATCTGGTGGGTGGTTACCACCCGGGGGGATGTCAAAGGGGTGATGGTTACCGCGAGATCATAGAACGTCACGCCTCCGCTGCATCCGCTGGTGAGGAGGAGGCGCCCGGGTAGTTCCGTCTCCTCTTGAGACAAGGTAACCTCGATCGTAGGGGGCAGGATGCGCAGGTCGACCACGTCTTCCACCCCGGCAATCACGCCAGCGTTGTAGAGGAAGCCGAGGGCAAGGAACTCCAGGTCGGTCGGGGTGCAGAGGAAGGTTACCCATGGGCGACGGTTGACCACGAGGGTCCATGCCACCTCCTCCACAACAACCTTGTGCCTCTTCTCAGGGCGGTCGTCCTGATACTCCCAATAAGGGAGGATCCCGCCCCCGATCGACTCCGGCGACTTCTCAAGATCTGCACGTTCTAATGCAACACCCTTACCGTGGTTCATATCCCTTCTCCTGGGCCAGGACATCCAGCCATAACGTCCGAATCCTTTCTGTTACGAGGTCGAAGACATGCACAGCTAGGCGCTGGTCGATCGTCTTCAGATAGCGGTGGCATGCCTCACAGACGTACAGCCGGTACTGAGGGTCATCGGTTTTGTAGTAGGCCAGGCGAGCGGGGTCTGTGGTATGGCAGAAGGGGCACCGCAGGCGCGGGAATTGCCAGCCGGTGTCGCAGCGACTGCAGAACAAGCGGCGCACGCCGTTCTCCCGCTCCAGCACCGCAAAATCAGGAGCGCCTCCGCACACCGGGCAGATCCCTAGCTGCCAGCTCATCTCCTGCAACCAGGGCTGGATAACTTCCGCGGCCCGGCGCAGGAAGGGAGCCAGGACGGCCGTGAGTAGGAGAGTTCCCTCTTGATCCCCCGCGCCCTCCCCGCGCCACCACCATCGGATCACGTCCTTCCACCCATCGGCAGGCAAACCTGCAAACTTCGTGACCACCTCGCCTGGCGATCCAGGGAGGTGACGTTCGATGACCGCTGAGACCTCCCGAAGCATCTCCTCAAGGGCCTCCCGATCCCAGGCGATGTCTTCCCAAGAAAGGGCAGGGATCCCGGCCGCGAGCCGTTCCCGCACAGCTTCTCTCTGGACGGACGTAAGGGGAGTGTAGGGAACCTTCCCCTGGATCGCATGGATCTCCTTCCAAAGATCCTCCAACGCCTTCAGATCCACCCTGTGCATGTATTGCGCTCCATCACATCTGCCCGCCGAAGACAACGACGTAGCGGAACACGAGGCCACCAGCGAGGACAAGGATGGGTGCGACGAATACGACCCAACGCGACGGGTGGGGAGCAGGTACCAGCAATTCGAGCAGGAGAGGTACCAGGAGGCCGACGAGCACGAGCCCCACCCAGAACCAGATGCTAAGCGTTCCCGTCAACAACGACTTCACCGGACCACCGGAGGCTGCTAGCCATGCCAGGAAGGTCGCCAGGAGTCCCAGTTCAATGATAATGAACAGGACGTCGGCATCATGGAGCGCCCTCGTCACCCACTGAGGTTCATCCACCTTCGTCAGGCGGAGGATGACCGCGAGGAGTGCGATACCAGTGGACAAGGACGAGGCGATGAAAAGGGCGGGGAGCAGGAGCGTGCCGCTCCACAGGAGACGGCGGTCTGCCTGCGCGAACACCACGCCGATGTAGGCAACGACGATGAGGGCGAAGAGCCATCCGAGTCGAATCGCCCAGAATTCCACTTTGTTAGCCCACGGGGGCTCGATCCCAATCAGGCGGCCTAGTTCCCGAACCGCCAGCCCAGCGCCCACCACAGAGCCGATGAGGAGGAAATAGGTCCCGAACCACATGGGAGAGGTGGGGCGGAACGACACGAACATGTGCCACACGCGCTCAGGGCGTCCCAGGTCGAAGGTGAGGATCAGAACCCCCAGGACGAAGAGGGGGATGGTGAGGTAGGTGGCAACGCGGACCAGAGTGAGGTGCCTGTTTCCGTCCAGGACGTTCACGGTTACCGCTGCGAGATAGGCACCGCCTGCAATCCCTGCCACCCAGAGGTAGAGGACGATGGGCCAGCCCCATACGATCTCCCTCATACCGGTTTCCCTCCTTTGGAAGAGGAGGTTTCAGCCTCCGCGTCCATGCGCCTCTTGATGATCCACCAGAGCGGGAAAGTAGGCAGGACCACCGCTGCGATTGCACCACTGAGCCAGTTGAGTGCAATGCTCCTGGATGGGAGCTTGGGCTGTTCGGGCAGGTCATAGACTGCAGGTGGTTGGAGGAGGATGTATAAGACATTCAGACCTCCGAGCTGTGTCTCCCCGTAGAGGTTGGCGTTGGGATGGCCGAGCCGCTTGAGCTCCTCCACCCGTGCCCTCGCCCTGGCGATCAACAGATCCCGGTCCCCGAACTGGATGGCCCCCACCGGGCACGTCTTTACACAGGCCGGGGGAAGTCCATTCTCCACGCGATCGATGCAGAACGTGCACTTGCGGACCCAGCCGAGGTCGGAGTCGAATCGGGCCACGTCGTACGGGCAGGCTTGAACGCAATAGCGACAGCCGATGCACCAATCGGTGTTGACGACAACGAAACTGCCCTCGACTTGGTGCATAGCTCCTGTGGGGCACACAAACACGCAAGGCGCCTCCGTGCAGTGCATGCAGTGCATGGGGAAAAATAGCCATTGCAGCCTGTTGTCAGCTTCGTATTCGATGAACTTCACCGTCATCCATGTCTTCGCCGACAGGTCCGGTGGGTTCTGGTAACTGCCAGTGTTGCGAGTCAGTACGGCCGGTAGGTCGTTCCACTCCTTGCAGGCAGCCTGGCAACCCTTGCAGCCCATGCAGATGGAGGTGTCCACGAGCATCGCTTTCCTGGCCATGTCACACCACCTTCCTGATGTCGCACAGGAACGCCTTGAACTCCGGCATCGTGGTGTTGGCGTCCCCCACATGCGGCGTGAGGAGGTTGCCGCTGTCGCCTCGGGAGATCCCTTCGTAGCCCCAGTGCCACACGATCCCCACCTGGTGCACAACCCGGCCGTTGACGTGGAATGGCTTCAGGCGCTTTGTCACCACGGCGACCATCTCGGCTGCGCCGCGGCTGGTTTCGACGATGACCCGGTCTCCGTTTTTGATCCCTTTCTCGGCGGCGAGCTCCTCACTGATCTCCACAAAGGGCTCTGGTTGGAGCTCCACAAGCCAGGGGAGATTCCGGCTCATCCCCCCGGCCTGCATGTGCTCGGTGAGGCGGTAGGTGGTTCCGACGATGGGGTACTTGGCGGTATCCCCCCGTCGGTTCAACTCCGACTCCCAGATCTTGCTTAGGGGGTTGATCTGCTGCTTAGAGAGGAGGTTAGGGACGGGGCTCTCCCAGGGCTCGTAGTGCTCGGGGAATGGCCCGTCTGCCAGAGGTGTACAGAAGATGCGTGCGACGCCCTCCGGGAGCATGATGAAGGGATAGATCGCTCCGGGTGGTTGCGGTCCATCGGGTACGTCCCCCACCCAGGCTTTCTTCTCGGGATCCCAGCGGATCGGTGCCCGCTTCGGGTCCCAGGGAGTGCCGTCGGGTCGCACCGACGCTCGGTTGTACAGGATCCTGCGGTTCACCGGCCAGTTCCATGCCCAGTTCGAGTACAGGTGGAGGCCGGTGGGATCGCTGTTGTCCCTCCGGGCGGCCATGTTCCCCTTTTCTGTGAAGTACCCGGAATAGAGCCAGTTCCCGCAGAGGGTCGAGCCATCTTCCTGCAACGCAGCGAACCCCGGAACTTGCATCCCCTTCTCCACAATGACCTTTCCCTCGGCATCCCTGATGTCCGCCAGGGCCCGGCCGTTGATCTCCTTGGCCACCTCCTGGGCGGCGGGAAGCCCCTCTCCATAGTTCCAGTTCAGGTTGAGGATGGGGGTAGGGAACACACCCCCCTCCTTCCTGTAGAGCTCCCGCACCCGACGTATGAGTTGGTTCGTGATCCACAGATCGGGCTTGCTGTCGCCCACGGGCTCAATGGCCTTGTGGCGCCACTGGACCCAGCGACCGGTGTTGGTGACGCTCCCCTCACGCTCCAGCCAGGAGGCTGCGGGGAGGAGGAAGACTTCCGTCTTGATGGCTTCCGGGTTTACCCCAGGGCGCTTCCAGAACGTAGCTGTCTCCGTCTCCCAGAGGTCTACCACCACGAGCCACTCCAGCTTTTCCAGGGCCTTCCGCTCCAGGTTGGAGTTGGGACCTCCCACGGCGGGATTCTGACCTATGACGATGAACCCCTTGATGTCCCCCCTCAGCATCGCCTCGAACAATGGGATGTGCGAGTAATCCCTCCCCGCCGTGATCTTGGGGAGCCAGTTGAAACCAAAGTCGTTCTCCCGGGTGGCTGCCTCCCCGAACCATGCTTTCAGGAGGCTCACAATGTACTTGGGATAGTTCTTCCACCAGTTGAGGCTCTTGGGATCCTTTGCTCCCGGCGTAACTCGCTTGAGGTAGTCCGTCAGGGACTGGTCTTTGTTGGTCGGTGCGGCCAAGTATCCGGGCAGGTTATTGTAGAGGGCTGCTAGGTCTGTTGAGCCCTGGACGTTGTGTAACCCACGCATGGCGGCAACTTGTCCGCCTGCGATTCCAATGTTGCCCAGGAGTAACTGCACGATGGCCAGGGCCCGGACGTTCTGCGTTCCGATCGTGTGCTGGGTCTGGCCCATGGCATAGATGATGGCGCCGGCCCTGTCCGGCTTCCCTGTCTGTGCGTAGATTCTGTAGGCTTCCTCCAGCGCCCCTTTTGGAGCGCCGGTGACGGCAGAGACCACCTCTAGGGTATATCGAGAGTAGTGCTTCTTGAGGAGCTGGAACACCGAGTTGGGGTCGGTCATGGTGGGATCGCGCCGGGGCAGACCCTCCCCATCAAGTTGGTAGGCCCAAGAGCTCTTGTCATAGGTCCGTTTGACCGGGTCATACCCGCTGAAGAGACCGTCAGCGAACCCGAACGCGGGGTTGATGAGGAACGGGGCATTGGTGTATTCGCGGACGTACTCCTCCTGGTAGAGCTTATGCTGGAGGATGTAGTTGATCAGCCCGCCAAAGAAGGCGATATCGGTCCCAGATCGGATGGGTACATAGAGATGGGCGACGGCTGCGGTACGGGTGAAACGCGGGTCCACCACGATCAACTTGGCCCCCCGCTCCATCGCCTTGATCACCCACCGGAACGCGGTGGGGTGATTTTCTGCAGTGTTGTTGCCGATGATGAGGATGACGTCAGAGTTGGCCAGATCGGCCACGTGGTTTGTCATTGCGCCTCGCCCGAATGTGGCCGCCAGACTGGCGACCGTGGGCGAGTGTCATATCCGGGCTTGATGCTCCAGGTACACGAGGCCTAAAGCGCGGGCGGCTTTGACCCAGAGATAGACCTCCTCGTTGGTGTTCTGCGCCCCGCCTAGATACGCGATGGCTTCCAGGCGGTTGACTGTGCTCCCGTCGACGTCCTTGACGATGAAGTGCCTATCACGGGTGTCCTTGATGCGGCGGGCGACTTGATCCAGGGCCCACTCCCACGTCCTCTCCTCCCATTTGTCCGCACCGGGCGCGCGGTACAGGACCTTCGTGTTACGGCGGGGGTTGTAGACCACCTGCCAGCTGGCGGCGGCCTTGCTGCAGAGTGCACCCCGATTGATCGGGTGGTCCGGGTCGCCTTCCACGTTCACGACCCGCCCATCCTCCACGGCAGCCAGCTGCCCACACCCGACGGCGCAGTAGGTGCAGATGGTGGGGACCTCACCGACCTTCTTGTGCAGCCGGTAAGGAGGTACGCCTTCCTTGGGGTAGGCCAGGACCTTGCGTTCCGCACCAAGGCCCAGGATCAGGCTCCCGATCCCTGTCCCCCCGAGCTTCAGGAACTGTCTTCGCGTGAGAGCCATATGAACCTCCTTTCCGCCCGAAGGCACACCAAGGGAGATCCTCCGTCTCCATCGAAATCTTGTATTCCAGTATAGTCCCGTTCCTTAGGTTTTCCTTAGGTAAACGGACAGAACTGATGCTACACAACCGCTTCTGGAGCTTGCCCCGTGTCGGGGTCCCCACCAAGGGGCCCCCGCCAAAACCCGCGTCCGGGTTTTGGCGGGGTGCCCGAATCCGTTTTCAGGATTTTGGTGGGGTGACTTAGGTTGACAGGACCGGGGGATAGACCGTCATCGTGCAGGGTTTGAAAAGGAGGAGACAAATCCGCCGAGCCGGTCCAGAAGGGGAGGGCCGAGGATGAGGATCCCCACGAGCGCTGCGCAAAAGGCCAGGAGGAGGACCCCGGAGGCGGCGAGGTCTTTGGCGATCTTTGCCTTCGGGTGGGGTTCAGGAGTGGACAGATCCACGAGCGCCTCGATGGCAGTGTTGAACACCTCCCCCGCCAGGACCATGAAGATGGCGAGGAGGAGCAGCGCAGCCTGGGAGGGGGAGAGGCGGAGGAGCGCAGAGAGTACCACGACGGCCACCGCGATGACGGCCTGGATACGGAAGGTCCGCTGCGTCCGCAGCGCATGCCCCAACCCTTCCAGGGCGAACCGGAAGTGCTCCCACAACCTGTCGCTCCTGTTCATCGGGCCGCTCTCCTCGGCGTGCCGGCCCGCTCCAGGATCCCCTCGCGTTCGAGCACCTCGAGCAAGGCTTTCTGGCGTCTCCACATCATCGCTGCCCCTTCGTCGGTTTCATCTTCATATCCGAGGAGGTGAAGGAGGCCGTGGATCGCCAGGAGGGCGAGCTCCCGGCGTAGGGAGTGGTTGTACTGGCGCGCCTGTTCCCTCGCCCTCTCCACGGAGATGACGATATCCCCCAGCATCCGGATGGGGGTTTCCACTTCCTCCTCAAGGGGGAACCCGAGCACATCGGTGGGGTGATGGACACCACGGTACTCCCGGTTGAGCTCCCGGATGTAAGCGTCATCCACGAGCGCGACGCTCACCTCTACGTCTCCTTCGCACCCAAGCTCCCGCATCGCCCGGGCCACAACACGGCGGATGAACTCCGTGCTCACAGGCACCTTATTCTGAAGATTGGTAACCCAGATCTCCATGGGGAATCCTCGGATAAGACCTCTATGCTCTCTTCTCTGGGGACGCCCGGACCTCCCTCTCTTCTGGGTACTCGATCCTTGGATGGTACATCCCTGTGAGGACCCGGATGAACGCCTGCACAATCTGCTCCAGCTCTCTCAGGGTAAGGTCACACTCGTCGAGCTGCCCATCCTCCAGCTTCTCCTTGACGATGCGCCGCACCACCTGCTCGATCCGCTCCGGGGTGGGCCGAGAGAGAGCACGGACAGAGGCCTCCACAGCATCGGCGAGCATGACCACAGCCGTCTCCTTGCTCTGGGGTTTGGGGCCCTCATAGCGGTAACCCTCCTCCTCCACTGTCCCTTCCTCGCGCTCCTTGGCCCGGTGGTAAAAATAGGAAATGAGACTGGTCCCATGGTGCTCCGAGATGAACGCAACGATCCTCTCGGGGAGGCGGTGTTCCCTAGCATACTGGAGCCCGTCGCGGACGTGGGCACTGACGGTCAGCGCAGAGAGGCTCGGGCTCAACCGGTCGTGGGGGTTCTCGACGCCGATCTGGTTCTCAATGAAGAAAGCAGGCCTCCGGAGCTTGCCGATGTCGTGGTAATACGTCCCCACCCGGACCAGGAGGCCGTTCGCACCAATCGCCTCCGCCGCAGCTTCCGCAAGGTTCCCCACCATAATGCTGTGGTGGTAGGTCCCTGGGGCCTCGAGCTGAAGGCGCCGTAGCAAGGGATGGCCCGGGTTGGCCAGCTCCAGGAGCTTGATCGGGGTGAGCAACCCGAAGAGGCTCTCCAGATAGGGAAGGAGCCCAATGGCGATGAGTCCGGAGAGCAACCCGTTGGCCATCCCGTAAGCGGCTTTGCTCAAAACCTCGGGGTAGAGGGCCGCATGTCCGACGAGCTCCACTGCACCAATGGCCAGCATATTGGCAACCCCCACCTTCAGCCCGGCATAGGCGAGATCGATGCGGCGGTAGAGGTGGCGGATGGCGTAGGCACCGGCAACCGCCCCCACCAGGGTCACGAACCCCAGCCGGAGGTCCCAGCCAGACAGGAACCCCACCGCAAACGCCAGGACCGTGCCCACCAACACAGCGAGGCCTGGGTTCAGCAGGATTGCCAGCAGCATCGTTGCCGCCGCTGCGGGCATGAGGTAGGGTTGGAACCGGGCGATGACCAGGCGAGCAGCCAGCGCGGTGGTGAGGGTGATGAGGCTCGTGAGCACCAACAGCTTGTTCTGACGCCAGACCTCCTCCTGGTGCCAGATGAGGTAGAAGCTCGCGAGGGCAACGAGGAGGGCAGAGGCGAGGGTCATCCCCGCAACTGGTCGGAGACCGCGGAGGGGTTGCGCCAGCCCTACGGCGGCGAGCTTCTGCAGGTGGTCACGGGTGACCACCTCACCCCGGCGGACGATGACCTCCCCGCGGAGGATCCGGACCACCACCGGTGGTACGGCTTCCATGGCGAGGCGCTGCCTGCGCCGGGTCTCCTCCCCATCAAGGAGGAGGTTCGGGCGCAGCGCTTGGCTTGCGACCGCCGTGGCAACGGTGACGATGCGGCCCGGCTGGCCGCTGGCAGAGATGAGCGCATTCGCCCTCCTCCGCGCCTCCTCCAGCTTCCCCTCCCGCACGCCTTCGGCCATCACCTGGCGGACGGCATCGGACGCAAGGATCTCCGCCCTCTTCAGTTCTTCCGGGGAGAGGAGGTACGCTTGCTCTCCCATCGCCTCAGGGAGGAGGGTTCCGAGGGTGGCGCGTAATCTCTCCAGCCCCTCCCTGCGGGTGGGGGCCGGCACCTCTTCCTTGACCCTGCGGATCGCTGCGAACGTCCGCGAGACAGCCTGTTTCGCCTCTTCCGTCTCCTCCGGGACCGAGCGGTATACCGGCTGCACACTGGCGGCCGCCTCCTGGCGCCTGACCATCGTCCGATCCCAGTCGATGAACTCCACGGTGCGGGGGGACTCGATGTCGCGAGGGCTCACCTCTCCCTCGCGGAGATCGAGGCGCGGGGAAAGGCTCTGGAAAGAGAGGATGGCCGAGAGGGCAAGGATGGTCGCTGCCCCGATCGCCCCTTTCTGAACGGAAGCGCTGCGCACCCAAGAGCGGAGAGATCGGTTACGGGCGGGGACAAACAAGCGAGCAGCCTTAGGACCGTCTGCTTTCCTCGTACGCCTCATAGGCCCGCACGATCTTCTGCACGAGGTCATGCCGGACAACATCCGTCTCCGTTAGGTAGACAAAGGCGATCCCTTCCACCCCCCGGAGGATCTCCTGGACCTCCACGAGCCCCGAGGCCTTGTCTTTGGGAAGGTCGATCTGGGTGATATCCCCTGTGATCACGGCTTTGGATCCGAACCCGAGCCGGGTGAGGAACATCTTCATCTGCTCGTGGGTGGTGTTCTGGGCCTCGTCCAGGATGATGAAGGAGTCGTTCAGCGTTCGGCCGCGCATGTAGGCGAGTGGTGCGACCTCGATGATCCCCTTCTCGGCAAGGCGCTGGAAACGCTCAGGTCCCATCATCTCGTAGAGGGCATCGTAGAGGGGCCTGAGGTAGGGATCCACCTTCGCGTAGAGATCCCCGGGAAGGAAGCCCAGCTTCTCCCCCGCCTCCACCGCCGGACGCGTCAAGATCAGACGCTGGACCCTCCTCTCCTTGAGGGCGAGGACCGCCATGGCCACGGCCAAGTAGGTTTTCCCAGTCCCGGCGGGGCCGATAGCGATCACAAGGTCGTGGTGCAGCATCGCCTCGACGTACTTCTTTTGGCCCAACGTCCTCGGTCCGATGGCTTTGCCACTGGGGGTGGTGAGGAGGACATCAGTGGGGAGCGCCTCGGTAGGCTTCATCGTCAGCATGCGCAACGCGTACTGAACGTCGCTGAGCTCGACCGGCCGCTTCCGGGAGAGGGCGGAGAGGTCCTTGAGGAGTTGCTCGGCCTTCTCCACGCTCGCCTCCGACCCGCGGAGGATCAGCTCTCGGCCGCGGGAGAGGACCTCCGTGCCGAGGGCCTCCTCGATCATGCGCAGGATCGCATCCCCCTGGCCGAGGACGGCGACTGCCTCAACCTCATCTGGAAGCGTCAGCCGTTTTTCGCGCACCTGCCCAGACACGCCCAGCACACCTCTCGATGGTTCTTAGAGCACCCCACGAAACGCTTCGCGTTTTGTGGGGACCCAATTCTGGCCCGCTCTACCTGGTTTTGTTAGGCGCTCTTATCTTCCTTTTTCCCCAAGGCGAGGAGAAACCCTCCCTCCGGATCCCTTGAGGAGTTGACGGAGCCGTTCCAGGACCTTCCGCTGCGCGGCCTTCGTCCTGGGGACCACGATGATGGTGTCGTCGCCAGCCACGGTCCCTGCTACATCGGGCCAGCGTACCTCGTCGATGGCCGCGGCAACGGCGTTCGCGCGACCTGTCAGCGTCTTCACCAGGACCAAGTCCACCCCAAAATCCACCCCGGTGACGAACTCCTGGAAAGCCCGGATCAATCGCTCCTGCGCTTCGCCAGGAGGAGGCAGAGGCTCCTCGGGGGGAAGGTAACGGTAGATGCCATAATCGGTGCGAACCTTGACGAGCCCCAATCGCTTGATGTCCCTGGAGACCGTAGCCTGTGTCACCTTCAGGCCCATGCGCTGCAACTGGCGGACGAGTTCCCCCTGCGTGCCCACAGGCCGCCGACGGATGATCTGCAGAATCAGCTGTTCCCGCTCCCTTACCCGAGATGCCATGCTCCGCGCTTCGTCAACCACCCCTCTTGCGGTGGGGCAGCCGGACCTGGGGCCTCGCCGCAAGCCAGGCTCTGTCCTGTTCTACCCTCCCCCACGCACTTCGCAGCGCCTCCTCAACTTGGGACGGAGCCGTCCCCCCCGGGGAGCATTTCGACAGCACAGATCCCCACGGAGTGGCCAGGGTGCGCACATCCTCCTCGAAGAGGGGAGAGAACTTCCGGTACTCCTCAAGGCCAAGCTCCCATAACTCCTTGCCACACCCCTCGGCATACCTGACCAACCGTCCGACCACCTCATGGGCTGTCCGGAACGGGACTCCCTTTCGGGTGAGGTAGTCGGCCACCTCGGTCGCCGTCATGTACCCCCCGCGAAGGGAAGCTTCGATCCTGGCCCGGTCCACGGTGATCCCTTCGCTGATGCGCCTGGCCGCATCAAGCGAAGTCTTGAGTGTGTCCACGGCATCAAACAGAACCTCCTTGTCCTCCTGGAGGTCACGGTTGTAGGAAAGGGGCAGTCCTTTCAGGACCACGAGCATTGCGTTCAGGGCACCGACCACCCGCCCTGTCTTCGCCCGGATGAGCTCAGCGGCGTCAGGGTTCCTCTTCTGGGGCATGATGCTACTCCCTGTGCACACGCGGTCGTCAAGGCGGAAGTAGCCGAACTCTTCGCTACTCCAGGCCACCACCTCCTCCGCCCACCGCGATAGGTGCACCATCGCCAGGGCGGCGGTAGCCAGGAACTCCACGACGAAATCCCTGTCGCTCACCGCATCCATGCTGTTCGCGCTGATCGCTTCGAATCCGAGCAGGTCTCTCACGAGCTCACGGTCCACAGGAAAGGAGGTCCCTGCCAGCGCACCGGATCCCAGCGGGAGGACGTTCGTCCGACGAAAGCATTCCTTCAGACGATCCGCATCTCGGCCGAACATCTCCACGTAGGCGTGGAGGTGATGGGCGAGGAGGACGGGCTGCGCGCGCTGGAGGTGGGTATACCCCGGGACGATCACGTCGAGGTTCTCCGCGGCCATGCGCAAGAGGCTTTCCTCGAGGTCGAGGAGGCGCCCCAGGATGTCAGCGATCTCCTCCCGCAGGTAGAGCCGCAGGTCCGTGGCGACCTGATCGTTGCGGCTGCGCGCGGTGTGCAGCTTCCCAGCAACCTCCCCGAGGCGCTGCTGGAGCATGCCCTCCACAAAGGTGTGGACATCCTCCGCCCCCTCCACGACGATCCTGCCTGCTTCCACATCCTCCAGGAGCGCCCAGAGGCCAGAGACCAAAGCGTCTGCCTCCTCTTCCTGGAGGACCCCGCACCTTCCCAGCATCGTGGCGTGGGCGATGCTCCCCAGGATGTCCACGCGGATGAGGCGGCGGTCGAAGGGGAGGGAGGAGGTGAACTGCGAGATGGCCGGATCAAGCGCCCCCTCGAACCTCCCGCCCCACGTCCGGTATTCCCCCATCCCTTCCCTCACCTCTCCTGTGGAATAAGTTCCATAGCGCGGAAGGGCATCCCTTGTGCGCAAGGGGACAGGACAGGGCGGGGGCGACCTGCTTCTTTGGGAAGAAGAGGTCGCCCCCAGGGAGGATGTCGCAGGCCCGACTACACCGGTTTCGTGGTCTCCCGGAGGACCCGGATGAGGGAAGGATTGACCTCGCTGAACACCCGCGTGGGCAGACCCCAGAGGGTGATGAACCCCTCGGCGTCTTTCTGGTCGTAGGTCGCGGAGGCCCCGAAGGTTGCGAGGTCATGCCTGTACAGGGAATTGGGGGACCACCTCCCGACGGCGAGGCAGCTCCCCTTATAAAGCTTCAACCGGACCGTCCCGGTCACCGTCTCCTGGGTTTGCTGGACAAACGCATCGAGTGCCTGCCGGAGGGGGGAGTACCACTGGCCGTAGTAGACCAGCTCGGCGTACCGCTGGCCAATGAGCTCCTTAAAGTGGAAGGTCTCCCGGTCGAGGGTGATGGATTCCAGGTCTCGATGGGCGATCGCCAGGAGCGTCCCTCCGGGAGTCTCATAGACACCCCTGCTCTTCATCCCTACGAGCCTGTTCTCCACCATGTCCACCCGCCCAACCCCATTCCTCCCGCCGATCCTGTTCAGCTCCTGCACGAGTGCCACTGGACTGAGCCGCTGGCCGTTCACGGTGACGGGGGTCCCTTTCTCAAAACCGATCTCCACGTACTCGGGGTGGTCGGGTGCTTCCTCAGGGGAAACGGTGAGGCGGAAGATCTCCCCTGGAGGCTCTATCCCGGGATCCTCCAGGATCCCCCCCTCGATGCTCAGGTGCCAGAGGTTCCGGTCCATGCTGAAGGGTTTCTCCTTTGTCACGGGAACCGGCACCCCGTGGGCCTTGGCGTACTCGATCTCTTCCTCCCGGGACCGCAGGTGCCACTCCCTCCACGGGGCGATCACCTGCATATGCGGGGCGAGGGCTTGGTACGCTAGCTCAAACCGCACCTGGTCGTTGCCTTTCCCGGTGCATCCGTGGACCAGGGCGTCAGCGCCTTCCTGAAGGGCAACCTCCACCTGGGCCCGGGCGATGATCGGCCGCGCGAGGGCCGTCCCGAGGAGGTACCGACCCTCATAGACGGCGTTGGCGCGGAGCGCAGGGAAGATGAACCCGGTGACGAACTCCTCCTTGACGTCCACGACGTAGCACCGGCTCGCCCCACTGGCCAACGCTTTCTGCTTGATCTCCTCGAAGTCCTCCTCCTGCCCGACGTCGGCCACTACGGCGACCACCTCGCACCCGTAGTTCTCCACGAGCCAAGGGATGATCACAGAGGTATCGAGCCCGCCAGAATACGCCAGCACCGCTTTCTTGATCTCCCGCATCCTTCTCACCTCGACCCTTTCCCGTCTTTGAAAGCTCCTTTTATCTCCTTCCTCGC
>Ga0197143_1001969_pt1 | contig 16129 bp, 20 predicted proteins | sample GBS70_MetaG_FD_148603 | JGI IMG/M metagenome (GOLD analysis project Ga0197143, IMG submission 148603) | Sediment microbial communities from Great Boiling Springs, Gerlach, Nevada, United States - GBS 70_MetaG | ecosystem: Environmental > Aquatic > Thermal springs > Hot (42-90C) > Sediment...
AACTATGCAGACAGCAAAAGAATTGAAGGAATTAATTGACCAATTGCCTCCTGAACTCCAGCGGGAAGTGCAGGACTTTGTAGAGTTCCTGTTAGAGAAAAAGGCGGTTAAGCCTCAGGTACAAAATAAAGGCGAACTGAAACTTGACTGGAGAGGGGCTCTTCGTGATCTGCGGGACAAGTATACTTCCGTAGAGTTGTAACATAAACTCTTGGAATGGTGGGGTGATTCAATTTGGCCGATGGCCGGAGCATCAGAAGTTATGGAACCCTTTAAGCCTGGCGAAAACTTGTTTCACTGGGATAAAGGAAAACGAGAAGAGGTCATCAGGGTAATTTGCGACATTTTGGCAAGTGAGCCCAAGGTGCTTTTTGCTTACCTTTATGGTTCTTTCCTTAAGGACCGCTCCTTTCACGATATTGATGTGGGGGTTTATTTGGCCATCACCGAAAAGGCCAGAGCCAACCTTCTCGCCATGGATTTGGCGATAAATCTTGAATCAGCGCTTAAGACCTTATTACAAGAGAAAACCCCACCCGTTGACGTCCGGGTTTTGAACTGGGCTCCGCCGAGCTTTGCCTACCATGTGATTCGGGGGCGCCTTCTCTTCTCCCGGGATGAGGATTTGAGGGTGCGCTATTGCGTTTGGGCCATGTCGCGATATTTGGACCTGAAACCCCTTCGTGACCAGGCTCTTGTGGAGGCCATAAGGTCATGGAGCTCAATAAAGAACTGATTCAAAAGCGGTTTGAGGACATTAGGGAGTCCCTTGCCCGTTTGGAACGCATTCGGGCCTTATCTAAGGAAGAGTTTCTTGGGGATCGAGACTTACAAGATTTAGTTTCCTATCGGCTATTAGTAGCTATTGAAGCTGCAATTCACATTTGCTTTCATATCTGCGCTCAAAGGTTGCATCGGGTACCGGAAAGTTATGCTGATTGTTTTCGGATCTTAACAGAAGCTGAGATCATATCGCCTGAGCTGAGTCAAAACCTGCAAAAGATGGTTCGCTTTCGCAATATGTTAATCCATATGTATTGGGCAGTGGATTACGAGACTGTATATGAAGTCCTTCAAACGCGGCTTGCTGACTTAAGGCTCTTCATGAAAGCAATTGGGGAGTTATTGTCGGGGAATCCGTGATGGCAAAGAATAAGCTTGGGAGTAACTGGCTGTAAGTTGCGGCAGCGGCTCTAAGCGGACAAAGGGGGTGCAAAGGACTCATTGAAGGAACGGGGTAACTCGCTTTGGCTTCTGAAAACCGTGATAGTGCAAGAGATGCCAGGCGGTGCAGTTAGGGAACTGGCTGGCCGAGGCTGGGGACAAAGAAGGCGCCCTGGCCGCCTACCGCCAAGCCCTGGAGTGGAAACCGGGGGATGAGGGGATAGCGGCGAAGATCCGGACAAAGGGTGAGCATTGGAGGACTCAAGAGGAGGCGATCAGCATACCTCGCTTGAGCTTCAAATTTCACCAGGGTGACAAGGAGAGATTCCCGCGTCATGGGGCTGCCTCCGTGACAGAGTATTTGGCAACCCCCATAATACGGCATTGAGTCCTATCAGGTCAATCCTGGGCGCAATTATGATTTATGACCAAGCCTCAACTAAGTCTCAGTTCAAGTAGCATAATGTTGCTCATAATAGTAAACGAAAAATTTTAGGAACCTTATGACCAATAAAGAGATTGTTCGTCTGTGCGAACAGTTTGACTATCCTTTTGAATTAGGAAAACTTATCAATCAGATTTTAGATTATATTCTGGACAATTCGAAGATTGAGATTGAAAGTGTCGTGCTAATTGGCAGCATCAGTAGAGGTGAGTTCAGCTATCTTAGAATGCCCGCTGGCCTTATCTTATTTAGTGATCTGGAGTTCCTTATTGTTACGAAAGAGAGAGTATCTTGGAGTGCAGTTCAACATATTCGCAGTGGATTGGAGAGAATTGAGGCAGAATTAAAAAAAACGAGCAGGTTATTTCACATTGATGTCTCGTTTTTGCCTTTGCATAGTTTGAGCAAATTGCGAGGATGGTTCCTATTCGTCGAGAGCGGTATAACAGGACGAGTGATTTATGGGCGTAATGTTCTTAACCTGTTTCCTAAGCATGTTACGGATATAAAGCAGATAAGGGATGCGACGGTTGAAAGGTTATGGACGGTTGCTTTATTTGTTCCGAGAAGTTGTCTACTAGGCAATCCTGCCCCACAAGAAGAACTTGAGGCTAAGTACTTAGTAGCACGCTGTGTATTAGATTTGTTATGTTGGTTATTGTCATATACAGGCCTATTTCTGCCGACGATTGAGCAACGGGTGCGCGCCCTTTTGAACAATTATGAAGCTTTGGATTTGGGTCGCTTCCTGCCGGACACATTTCCCGAATTAGTTGAAGAAGCCTGGACAGGCAAAAGAGAGTTGCGCTTTAAACGCGGATTTGTGCCGATGTGTGAAGACTTATTAAAAGCTTTTGATGGTACCTTGCGATACGCAGTTCACAAAAGCGGTGGGGCGCCGCGTGCCTTGGCGACGGACGAGTTAGCAGTGAGTGCGGCTTGTCGTCTGTTTAAAGATTGCCAAGTGAAGCACAAGGGGTGGGAATTATCTTTGGCCTTGAAACAAGTTGGAGCTACCCATCCTCTACGTCTCTTTAGATGGGTGGTAGCACCTAAGCGTGGTATCCAAGGGGCTATTGCGTATTCTTTATTAACAGCCTTATCCCTTATTATGCAAAACCGGGAAAACGAAGCAAGTGATTATCTGCAAAGGGCCCGCAAGTACCTTGATAGATTAGCGGTCGTGCCAAGTCCTCCCCGGGAGGGCGATGCTAAGGAGCAGTGGCTTGACTTGCGGAAGCGATATGTTGACCATCTGATCCAGTTCTATCCTGAGTACGCACAAAAGCGAGGATACATCTATAGAGCGTTAGACCAATAAGACTACCGCGGGGTGATGTATGCCAAGCAGGCCATTCTTGCTAATCTTCATTGACGGTTTTCCCTTTTATTATTTGGATAAAGCCCCCCAAATGTCACAATTTGAGGGAAAGGCAAGGCTGATACCAGGGTTCGGCTACAGCATTAATTGCCAACTTGAACTCTTCACTGGGCTTCAACCTGACGAAGTCGGGTACTTCGGCGACTGGACATACGCGCCAGAACGCTCTCCCTTTAGGAGGGCAAAGATTTTGTTGCGCTTACTTAATCCTGTTGGGAGAGTTTACTATCTAGACCGCCTACTCCATAAAGCACTTGGGAAAATTACCAGAATTGAGGTTAAGAATATCCCATTTAGCTACCTACCTATGATGGCCCCCAATTCTGGGGATATCTTCAAGCGCGAGATATCTGTTGATTTGTTTCATGGGGCTGCAACTTTCTTCTGGCCGGATTTTCTCCACTTGAAATGGGGTAAGCGGGACGCGGCTACCTTTATCGCAGCGATGGATGCTATTGAAGCTGATGGTAAGGTTGTACTCACCTTTACCGAACTGGATCACATTGCACACGCCTGTGGGGTGGGATCGCCAGAGTTCGATCATCATGTTGAGCATATAGATAGTTGGGTTAGTGATCTGAAGGAAGAGTTTCTCAAGCGTTATCCTGACGGTGTGGTGATTGTCGTTTCCGATCACGGGATGGTGAATGTCAATAAGAGGGTTCACATTAAGTTGGAGTCTGTGCTAGGGACACCTGGTAAAAGGCCTTATGCCTATTTTCTGGACGGGACTATCCTTCGAGTGTGGACCTTTGATGCGAGAATACGCGCGCGGTGTAAAGAATATCTCAACAGCCTAGAAGTGGGCGTGATATTGACGAGCGATGAGCGCAAACGTTGGGGTGTATCTTCCCCCACTTTTGGTGACATCATCTTTGTGGCAAACGAGGGCGTGATGTTTGTACCCAGTTTCTGGGGGAGGAAGCTCTCAAGAGCCATGCATGGATATCTGCCCGATTTAGCAAGCCAACATGGAATTTTCCTGTGTTCTCAACCATTAAAAGATGATATGTTTACTGCTAATCAGGTTTATAGAGAATTGGCGAAGTTACTTGGGAAGGACGTAGGTGGGTATGAGCGAAACAGGAACCGCTCATGAAGTCGGCAAAACTTGGAAGCGTTAAAAGAACTTCTGGAATTACTGGGCCAGTTTTTCAAAGACCTATGAGGCAATGTTTAATCTGTTCCCAGCCATTTGGCCAAAGCGGTGGATAGAATCTCAGGTGATTATCCCGTTTATCACCTGGTTGAAACGATTCCCAGGGCTGTCTTGAAATCTTGGACATATGCTATACATCTTTGGATAATCCCATAAGTGGTGAGGATGAAATTTATTGAAGATTCTTTCTGGAACTTTCTAAGCCTGATAGTTCCATCAATCGCATCAGTCATTATCACTTCGTTGATAGGACGCGCATTACCGGTTGGCGATTTTGGAATCTATTCTTATTTAATGCGCATTATTAACATGGTGACGTTCCCTCTAATCTCTCTTGCGATGTTTTGCTTTTCTTTCGGATTTCAAAAAGACGAAAGGGAACGGCCTAAACTTCTCTCATCACTCTTGCTTGTATTAACTGTCTTAAGTAGTGGTTTATTTTTGGCCACCGTGCCATTTGCATCCATTATTGCTCCAGTTGATTTAACTTCGTTAAGTATCTTCATAATAGGGTTGGGTTTATTTGTTCCATATGTTATTAAGGGAGCCCTCACCGAGGCTCTTAACGGCTTATTTGAATTTAGAGGCCGTTTCTTGGTCGAACTTGCCAGAGCTGCTTCTTTGTTAGTTATTATAGGTCTATTGTGGGCAAAACGGCAATTGAACTTGTCAAGCCTTTTCCTCGCTATCTATGGGGCACTTTTCTTTTCAATTCTGGCCGGCATATATCTACTTAGAAGCTATTTACAATTTCAGTCGGCTTTCCAAGCGGCAGAGAGATGGCAAGTTTTCAAAAGAGTATGGGCCCTGGCGAGGTTTTTTCTTATCGCTACTATTCTGAATTCCTTTCTTGCCTTCTGGGTGATGTTTTTGCTCGGTCGTTATTGGGGCAGTGAATCCCTAGGGATTTTCTCTTATAGTTACTTCATATCTTTTGTCATCTCAACAGTAGCGTCAGCTTTTGCTAATACGCTTTTGCCTTATTCGGCCAAATCCGATTCTCGGGGAATAGGTGATTACCTTTGGGCCGCAACTTTTACTTTGGTCTATCTAATATTGCCATTGGTGTTCATTATTGCGTTGTTCCCAAATGTGCTTATGGGCATATTGTTCGGGCGAACGGTAATTGGGTCAAGCGAGCACGTTGCACTTGTTGCATTGGCGTTAGCTTATCTTCTAAAAGCCATCGCAGGGAACTTCGGCACCGTCTTGAATGGCTTAGGATATACCAGAGATACTCTGAAAATAGCAACCATTACCACCATAGAGCAGTTTACTTTGGGAACTTGGCTGGTGTTACACTTTTCGGTAGAAGGAGCGGCTTGGGCATTATTGATTGTGCATTTCTTGCAACTAATGCTTTCCTATCGGTACATCTCGAAAGCTGGCGTTCCAAAACAATTCTACACACCTGCTAAGTTGGCACGATTGGTGATTCAGAGGCTATGAGTCAAATCAAGGTTTTGCAGGTTGTTCCTCCACTCAACCGGGCTGGGGCTCAGATGCACGTTTTGCAGTTGTGTCGTTATTTGAACCCTTCTATGTTTTCCATTCAAGTGTGTGAATTGATAGATGGCCATCAAGAACGTGGTTTGTTAAAAGCATTTCAAGAGCAAGAGATACCGATATGCACATTTCCTTACCTGCATTGGCGTGATTTAGTGAAATTACCTTCATTATTAAGCCTGTATCATTACTTTAGGCAAGTCTGCCCCGACATCCTTCATATTCATGATCTGCCCGTGCAGGGGTTTGTGCTAACTATACTCGCTAAGTTGGCCGGTGTTCATCACGTTATTATTACACTTCATGGCTTGTGGCGGTTCTATGGATGGAGAAAACCTCTTCTTCGTTTGCTATTTTCCTTTCAGCAACACCTTGTATCCTTTATCGCAGTCTCTCAGGCGACGAAAGACTTCTGGACTAGGGAATGGGGCCTTCCACCGGAGAAGATAGAAGTTATCTGGAACGGTATTGAATTGGAAAGATTTACAGATGTGCGGCGGAGTAATGCGCTAAGAAAAGCCTTGGGGTTGGACGAGAGCATACCCATTATAGGAACGGTAGGTAGCTTAACACCCAAAAAGGGACATCGGTTCCTGATACAAGCAGTGCCTATGGTTCTGGCCCATTGTCCGGAAACCCACTTTGTGTTTGTAGGCGAGGGTGAATTGAGAGAATCTCTGTACTCCTTGAGCCATAGGTTGGGAGTTGAACAATATGTGCATTTCCTCGGCCAACGAGAAGATGTTCCCTCTCTACTCTCCCAATTTGATATATTCGTGTTTCCGTCGGCCTTTGAAGCTGGTCAACGTATAGGTGAAACTTTCGGCATTGCTCTAGTAGAGGCTATGGCGGCGGGATTGCCTGTTGTGGCGACAAGATTTTCAGGGATCCCTGAAGTGGTGGAGGACGGTGTGACAGGATTGTTAGTCCCGCCAGGGGATTCTCAGAGTTTAGCTAACGCCATCGTGACGCTATTGAAAGATAGAACAAAGGCACGGCGGATGGGGCTTGCAGGGAGGAAACGAGCAGAGCAACTTTTTTCCGTGGATAGAATGGTCAGAAGAGTGGAACAGTATTACTTGCAGTTTGGAGTAAAGGGAACACGATGAATGGAACTCGATCAGCCTATCAAGTTTTGAAATCACGACATATGCTATTTGTATTGCTCTTCGGGGTATTTGGTGTCGTGATAGGCGCATTATCCAGCTGGGAAATAAGCAACCCCATTGGCCTTTTTGCTGGTCTTGGATTTTTCTTCACAATAATATTAAAACCCAGCCTATCCCTTGCTACTTACCTCGCCTATATTCCGTTTCATTTAATTGTCTACTATAAGGTTGTTATCGGGTCAAACGTGATAGTAGCACCTGTAGGTTCAACTTTCTCGCCTCTCGCTGGCCTAAAAGACGCCTTATTTCTAACGATTTTAACTGTATGGTTTATCGGATTGCTAAAAGGCATCTATGGCCTACCTAAGAAAGCACTTCCTTTACCATTGTTAGTCTTTTGGGGTTTAGCCATTGTATATGCTAGCATTTCCCCTGATTGGCGTGCAGGAGTATGGGGGCTACGTTTGTTTATTTTCAGTATATCTTACCTCGTTGCTGCTTCGCTCTACAAGCATTGGGAGAAAATCACATCTTCAATAGTTAAGGCTGTGCTTATAAGCAGTATTCCGGTCTTAGCCTATGGGGCATATGTAGCGATCAGCGACCCATATATTGGCCAATTCACTCGTGTCGAAGGAGTGCCATTCGATGTTTTGGTAAGGCTTTCTGTCTTTAGTGGATTGAACACACCTAATGTATTTGGGATGTATTTATCTGTGGTTATTCTACTTGCTATAGGCTCGCTATTTCTCCTGGGATTAGATAAGCTCTATAAAATAGTATGTTTTGTCATCCTTCCAATAGTTATTCTTGAACTCTTTCTCACTTTTTCCAGGCGTTCTTGGCTAGGCGTATTGGCAGGGCTCATGGTAATGTTGATTCTAACAAGGCGATATCGGGTTCTCCTGTATAGCGGAATCAGTTTACTTGTATTGTTGTTTACGGCTAGATTGCTATTCCCACAGGCTATGACACTAATGCCAGCTCATCTTAGGACTTTTGTACAGTTAGACTCAGGTTGGAATACAGGCCGTTTATCAGAGTGGTCCATGCTTTTAAACAGAGTTGCCGGACATTACTTCTTAGGTGAAGGACTCGGTGTTATTAGTGCAGTTGGGGAGACATTCGGTATTCCTGGCAGCACTATTGGCCACAACTATTTTATTATCCTTCTAGTTCAAATGGGCCTTCCTGGATTATTGGTCTTTACATGGTTTCTGGGGCTTAATCTGATGCAAGGTCTAAAATTGGCTAAATCTAGTGTCTTGCCTGGTTTTAGAGGTATGGTGGTCACTCTGCTAAGCGTAATAGTAGCATTAACTGTGGAATCCTTCTTTGGCTCTGGTATTGAAGGTTTCCCTTTCAATATGTATTTCTGGACCTTTAGTGGTCTGCTGATGAGCGCTGGAAGTTATCATAAGTTGGCAAAGGGCACTGAGCATGGCAATTAAAATCGGGATGCTCTCTTTCTCGCCTTTACATATCGGCGGTGCTGAAAGCCATATCCTTTCCTTGCTTAGGTATCTTAATAAGCAAGACTTCCAAGTCTACGTGTTGGGTACAATGTCCAAGGCATTTCGTGAGAAAGTCACATCATTGGGGGGAGAAGCGATCCCAATTGTGGCGAGAAGCAAGGGCGATTGGCGCGCGGCGAGAGATTTATATCAAGTCATACGAGAATTTAACCTGGATATCCTTCACTCTCAAGATACGAGAGGGGGGTTGATTGGACGGATTGTGGCTAAGATGGCGGGAAAACGGACAGTACATACTGTTCATATGACCTCGTATTATCAATTGTTGGATGCTCCTCCTAAAATCAAACTGTTAATCTACGAGCAAGCAGAGAGGCTGTTAAACCTCTATCTTTCGGACGCAGTGATTTATGTATCAGAAACGGTGCTTAAGGAACAAATCCAAAAAGGGCTTGCCCATCGCCGAAACTCTATAGTCATCAGGAACGGTATTGAATTATCTCGGTTTACGATTGGCCCCGATACCAGGAGGAAGATCAGACAAGCATTAGAAGTATCTGAAGAAACTTTAGTGATTTGCAGCATTGGCCGTTTAACACCTCAAAAGGGGCTCATATATCTGATACAAGCTGCTCCCTCGATAATAACTTCCGTAAAGCGAATTAACTTTTGGATTGTAGGAGATGGGCCTCTTCGAGATAGTCTGAAGGGAAAAGTGAAACAGTTAGGGTTAGAAAATTACTTCCGATTCCTTGGCTTTAGAAATGATATACCAGATATTCTGGCTGGAGCCGACATCTTCGTTTTGCCATCCTTATATGAGTGTTTGCCTATTGCCGTCATCGAGGCCATGGCATCTGGTAAGCCAGTTGTGGCAACACGGGTTGGGGGGAATGAGGAGCTGGTCAAGGATGGAGAGACCGGGTTTCTCGTTCCTCCCCGAAATGCTGATGCGCTGGCCAAGAAGCTGGTGATGTTACTCAGTGATGAGGAGTTACGCTGCAGAGTTGGGCATAATGCCTTGCGAGAAGCGCAGAAATATGATGCAAAAGAGATGGTATTCCGCTATGAGCAGGTCTATCGGGCTTTGTGCAATACGCCGAGGACTAAATCTGTTTAGGTCCAAAGGCCACAATTCATCTAAAAGCCGTTTGGAGTTTACTTTAGCATTCATTACTGACTTTGCTAATCTTAAGTGGCTCATGTGGGTTGCCCCCTAAGCGCTCCGAATTACCGGGTATTTGTCCAAGCAATCCTCAACAGATTTGTGGTCTGTCAGGGGAGGTCCTAATTAGTGGTATCAATAGATTTGAATCTATTATCCAGGTAACAATGTTAGTAATCTTTCTATGGAAGACTATCTGCGTTTATTGAAAGAACATGGGATCCAAATTGTGAGAGTCTTTGTTCCTGGAGGAGTACCGGGGGCGCAATGTAGCAGTTATGGAGGTGGCCTAGAATATGAATTGGGAAAGTACGATGATAAATACTTGATTTACTTTGACAAGCTGTTCAAGATTGCATCTAATTTTGAAATATATGTTATCTTTGCGTTATTTGACGCCTATAAATTCAATGTTTGTTGGAACAAAACGCCATATTCTCGCTTTGGACCGAGCAGTGAATCCTTTTTTAAGCCAGCTGCAAGGGACTTTCAGAAAAAAAGAGTTCATCTCTTGGTACAGCGATATTCCAAGGACCATAATCTACTTGATTGGGAACCGATAAATGAGATAAATAATGTGTGCTTCGATATCCTTGATGGAGATCATAGGCTCTTGGAGTGGTTCGAAGATATTGCAAAAACCATTAGAAAATATGATTATCAAACGCTCATAACATAATCTTTAAGGGAAAGGCCCACTCAGACCTTTGAAGCCTATCGGGATTTGCTCTCGGGCCCATATTTGGATATCATTCAACTTCACATCTGGGGGGATTAGCACGAGCGAGAAGATCCAGATGTAATGGTTGGGATTGTGGAAACCAGAATCGAGCTGCTTCGGCAATGGAAGAAGCCAATTATTATTGGTGAATTTGCAACCTACAAAGATAACTCAAGAAGATATGAATTCATAGAGAAATATTTGGAGGCCGCTAAGGAGTTAGGGTTGCCTGCGTTGCTATGGACGCATAAGAACGATGCTTATGGAGATATTGATGCGACGATACTTAAGATCTGGACTTTGGACAAACTGGAAATGCCCGGGATAGATACCCATATATGGGCTCGGATGAGTATAAATCGCCCATATATATACCAAAACAATTTTTACAAAATCCAGCCTGACAAGTTAGTCCAAAGTCCAGTTAAGATATTTGCCCGCACGTATTTGGGAGACGGATGATGAAAATACTCTTTGTTGCTGAAGGAACATATCCAGACGCTACTGGAGGGGCTCATCGAGTGGTTTACAACCACGCAATCCAGTTAGCACGACGTGGGCATCAAGTCTTCATAATAGTAAGAAGGCTCCAATCTAAGCTCCCAGCCGAAGCGGAGATAAACGGGGTCAAAATATACCGCTACTGGGCACCTGTTCAGCATTCCGCTTACTATCACCTATGGCCTCTTTTCAGTTTTGTGCAACCATATCGAGTGTACAAGAAGCTCGTAAAGCGGTATGGTGCTTTCGATGCTATTTGCTTTCATCATCCATATGGGGCTTGGCTAATACTGCGAAATTTGCCCGATACTACAAAGCCTCTGTATTGCTTTCACTCTTCAATAATAGATGAGATTTCAATTGATCATAGTTCAAACCCCCTTTTGCCGCTCATATCCACGGTGTTGAGGCGCGTGGAGCGGAATGTCATAAAAGGGTGCAGGTGTGTCTTCACGTTAAGCCATTATATGCGGCAAAGGCTTACCAATTTATATGGTGAAATGGGAAAAGTGCATTTGATACCCGGGGGGGTGGACACTCACAAATTCTATCCGGCAACGGATCAAGAGAAGCAGGCCCTGAGAAAGCTCCTGGGATGGCCGCTTGACAAGGTTATCTTCTTAAGCGTGAGACGACTGGTCAAACGGACGGGTGTGCAAGAACTTGTTGAAGCCATAGCGAGACTTAGGATAGACCGGGATGATTTCTTCGTGGTGATTGTCGGCGATGGCTACCTGCGAAATCATATCGCCTCATTGGTAGCAGGTAAGCACTTGGCAAACGTTGTGCGGTTGGCTGGATTCGTGTCGGACGATGATTTGCCCCTGTACTACAGAGCAAGCGATGTATTTGTTTTGCCCACTATTGAGCTGGAAGGCTTTGGACTATCTACCGTAGAAGCACTTGCAAGTGGCCTAACTGTACTTGGAACGAGTGTTGGGGCAACGCCGGAAATCTTAGGCCAACTAACCAACGAGTGGCTAATTGCCGAGCCGACTCCAGGTGGTATCTGGGCCAAATTAAAGGACTTTCTTTCATATCCGGCAAAGTATAGAATCCCGCAACAAGCAATCCGTGACTTTGTAGTAAGAAATTATGACTGGTCAGTAATTGGAGACGCCCTCGAAACGCTGATTGCAGAACTCTGTGGAGGAAGCTTATGAAGTTAGAGGATCGCCACCACGTTGAGAAGAAATTTCATGATAAGGCAGCAAAACTTTCTCGGGCAGATTTCTACGCTTGGAACGTTCTTAATGCAGCCGATAAATACGCCTATGCACTGCTCGGCGACCTGGAAGGCAAGGTGCTTCTTGACCTTGGCTGCGGAGTGGGGCATCACGCCATCAGATTTGCTGAGAGAGGAGCCTGTGTGTACGCAATAGACCTCTCAGCAGAAATGGTGGAAAGGGCGGCGAGACAGGTACAGGAAAGCGGTTTTGAGGAGCAAGTAAAGGTCTTCCAAATGAGTGCTGAGGAGCTGCAATTTGCCAATGAGACCTTCGATTTGGTTTTCGGCCACTCCATTCTGCATCATACTGAGCTCTCACTCACCAGGGCTGAGGTTCACAGGGTTCTCAAAAGCGGGGGAACAGCGATATTCCTTGAGCCACTTGGTCATAACCCGGCCATCAATTTGTTCCGGAAACTAACTCCCTGGCGGCGAACGCCTACCGAGAAGCCTTTACGGTTTGAAGATGTCCTCTTCTTCGCCGAGCCTTTCTCAGCCGTGAGACACCGAGAATTTTACCTTTTGGCCTTAGCATCGTTTGCGCTGCTTCCTTTCAAGAGCAAGAGAGTCTTTCAATGGGCTTTAAATGCGCTCTCGGGATGTGATGAGGTCCTCTTCTCTCGGTGGCCTGCTCTTGGCCGCTATGCCTGGGTCATTGTTTTTGAGGTGACCAAGTGAAGATCTTGTTTATCGCCTCCCGCTTCCCATATCCTCCTATCCAAGGTGACCGGGTACGGGGCTATCACTTCCTGCGACTTCTAAGCCGAAGTCACAATATTACCTTGGTAACGCCGGTATCCGGGCTCGTCGATAGCCAGGCGCAGCAGATAGTCACTCAATTGTGTGAGCGGTGGGTACCCGTGCGAGTCTCTCAGTGGCAAGCCGTTGCTCACCTTGGCCGCTTCCCCTTTTCTGCTTTGCCGTTGCAAACCCTCTACTTTTGCCCACCGGTCATACAGAAGTGTGTCCAGACTCTGGTACAGGAGGAACCCTTCGACTTGATTCACGTCCAGTTGGCCCGGATGGCCCCTGTTGCGGATGGATTAGGCGGTGTGCCAAAAGTGATTGATTTCATTGACGCCCTCTCTTTGAATATGCGTCGCCGAGCCGTACGAGAGCGATGGCCTATGAAGTGGCTTTTCCACCTGGAAGCCCGGCGGATGGCCCGATATGAGCGAGGACTGGTATCCTGTTTTGACCGGCAGATTGTCTCTTCGCCTTTGGACAAAGAGGCTATCGGCGCCTATGAAAGTTTGCACGTCATCCCCAATGGGGTGGCTATTGAAGATTTCCCATACAGTGAAGATGGGCGGGAGAACAACCTAATCGTATTCACCGGACGTATGGGCTACTTTCCCAATGCTGAGGCCGCCTTTTATTTCGTCACCCAGGTTTTCCCATTGATCCGCAGGCAAGTTCAAGACGCTCGTTTCCTCATTGTCGGTGCTGATCCACCTCACAGGGTGCGAAAATTAGCCAAACCGCCGGGAATTGAGGTCACCGGATATGTCCCCCGCATCCAGGACTACTTAGCCCAGGCCACTGTAGCCGTGGCTCCAATCCAAGCAGGCACAGGGATACAGAACAAAGTGCTTGAAGCGATGGCCACTGGCGCGCCGGTGGTGGCCACACCTTACGCTCTGGGCGGCATTGAGGCTGTAGACGGTGAGCACCTGTTGGTGGCAGAAGATGCTGAGGGCTTGGCTGAACAGGTAGTGCGGTTGCTCAGAGATCCGGCGCTGCGGCGTCGCCTGGCTCGCAATGCCCGGCGGCTGGTAGAGGAGAAATACACCTGGGAGCGCTCGGTGGCAATGCTGGAGAAGGTGTATCAGCTGGCGGTTGAGCGGAGAAAAGGGAGGTGAAAACAGATGAAAGTGCAGGCTGAACAACAAGACCTTGCTCTCCGACGCGCCTGTTCTTGGAGCCTTTCTCCCCTCCCCTTCTCCGAGCGGCGGCTGGTCCTGATGGCGCTGGACCTGCTGGCCGTGAACGGCGCGCTGCTGGTGGCGCTGGCCCTGCGGCCTGGATATAGGCTGGATGGAACCCTGGTGCTCCGGCGTCCCCTCTGGTTCCTCCTCCTGAGCCTGCTCTGGCTGCTCATCGCTTACACCTTTGACGCCAAGGAGCGTTTCATACCCCCTGAAGCTGACGGTCTGGTGATCAACGTGGGGACGGTCGGCCCACCTCGGTCAATGACCCGGCGAGAGGCTTCACACCTGGGCTGACACGACTCGGCTTGATTCTATCCTGGGAGTATCCCCAGCGAGCCTTACGCCTCTGCGGGAGGGCCTGGTTCGGATTTGGATTATATACCCCTGACACCTGTGCCCCTCCGCCCCTTTGCCCCTTCACATATAGAAGGGTATAATATCTCGTGAAATACGCTGATAGGAAAGAGGTGCGGATGGTGGTTGATATGGAAGCTGGAGAAATCTCCTTAGATCGGACTTGATAACTTGTAAGGGCGGAGGTTGAGAATGTCTTCTGTCATTCGCATTGAAATACCACGAGAGGTCATCCATGCGACGCGGATGACCCCACAGGAGATAAAGTGTGAGCTGGCGATCCACCTCTTTCAGCTGGGCAAGCTGTCCTTCGGCAAGGCTCGGGAAATGGCGGGCATGACCGTTTGGGCCTTCCAACAATTGCTGGGCAGCAGGGGGATCCCTGTCCACCATGATCTCGAAGACTATGAGGAGGATCTGGCTACACTGAGGGAACTTAGCCGCCTATGAGTATCGTCAGCAACGTTTCCCCGTTGATCAATTTGGCGCGTATCGGCAAACTTGACCTACTTCACCAGCTTTATGGCGAACTGATCGTTCCTGAGGCGGTGTGGCAAGAGGTCGTTGTGGAAGGGTCCGGACACCCAGGGGCGAATGAGGTGAAGACAGCCCCATGGATCAAAATGCGTGCTGTCACTAACAGGCCTCTTGTGCAGGCCTTGCGGCAGGATCTGGACGCGGGAGAAGCGGAAGCCATCGCCCTGGCATTAGAAGTAGGAGCCGAGTTGCTCCTGATGGATGAACACCTGGGCCGGGAAACTGCACGTCATCTTGGATTAGGGAGAAGCCTGAGCGGGTGGCGATCACCCCCTGGATCACATCTTTGAATTGCTACAGGCGCGAAGATGACGGATGGCGGAGGGGGTAAGAGTGCAGTGTGAAGAGTGGGTGTTTGAGGGCAAGGCATGGGTGCCGAGGTCTGGCAAAGGTAATCGGCAGATTCGCTGTACACGTCATGGGGTGGCACGTCCAAGGCAAGTCCATTATGATGTCGTAGGAGGCGGAGAGGTGGAAAAGATGAGTCTGGAACAGGCAAAGCAGCAGTATGCTGGTCAGTGTTTTGAGAGGCATGGAAATCCATAGAGGGGTAGAGTTTGCCCGGCATTGTTTACAGCCGCCACGCTGAAGAAAAGTTTGAAGTGCTTAAGCGGCACGGCTTTAAGGTTACGCGACAGCAAGTGGAAGAAACGCTTACTGCACCTGACATGGTGATTCCTCAACCGAAGGGAAGGATGATCGCCCAGAAGCGCATCACCGAGCGTCACGTATTACGTGTTATCTACCGCCAGGAAGGTGAGAACCAAGTGGTGATAACGTTTTATCCAGGACGGAGGGAACGTTATGAGACTAAGTTATGACAGGGAAGAGGACGTTTTGATGATTGAAGTTATCCCAGAGGAGGTCATTGACCACGCTGAGCAGGCAGGGCCAATCATCGCCCACTTTACGGCAACCGGGCGCCTAGTTCTGTTGGAAATACTCGATGCTAGTGAGTTTCTCTCCCAAGTAATCAAAGCCTCACTGCGCTGCGAAAGGGAGGAAGTGCCCCTTGGTCCAGGGTAGCGAGGAATGCAAATCTGTGCTGGGTAGCATGGGGGCAGGGGAGCGGAGGAGCAGAAGAGTATGGGAGAGAAGGGGGAAAGGTCAAAGGTGAGCAGGATTCAGAGTCATGAGGAGTTGGACGTATACAAGTTGGCTTTTGAAGCGGCTATGCGCATCTTTGAGGTATCTAAGAGCCTCCCCCGCGAGGAGACATATGCGCTCACTGACCAAATTCGCCGCTCATCCCGGTCAGTGTGCTCAAACATCGCGGAGGCCTGGAGAAAACGACGCTACAAGGCGGCCTTTGTGAGCAAATTGAAAGATTCTGAGGCCGAGGCAGCAGAAACACAAACGTGGCTCCGATTTGCCATGGAATGCGGCTATCTATCCAAGGAGTTAGGTCAAGATTTATACCAGACTTACGATTACATCATTGGCAAGCTCGTTA
>Ga0197143_1001970_pt1 | contig 16119 bp, 14 predicted proteins | sample GBS70_MetaG_FD_148603 | JGI IMG/M metagenome (GOLD analysis project Ga0197143, IMG submission 148603) | Sediment microbial communities from Great Boiling Springs, Gerlach, Nevada, United States - GBS 70_MetaG | ecosystem: Environmental > Aquatic > Thermal springs > Hot (42-90C) > Sediment...
AAATTATTTTAAAAAAATAAAATAAAAACTAAAATATAAAAAATTATATTAAAAATATAAAAAGGAGGTGAATACAAATGATAAACCAACTAGGAAGATTCGGAGGATTTATAGGTGGAGGATTTATAGGTGGAGGATTTGGTATAAGTGTAGGTGGAGGATTTGGTATAGGTATAGGTTTGGTAGGTGTAGGATTTGGGGTTGGAGATATAGCTAACATAAATCCAATGAACAATATGCTTAATGGATTGTTAGGTGGATTAGTTGGCGGGTTATTAGGTGGAGTACTAGGTGGGTTATTAGGTGGAATCTTAGGTGGAGCATTAGGTGGTCAAAATCCAGTATCCCCCTTTTCTTTACCCCAATGTGGAATGCCACCATTTGGTGGTATGAACCCAATGGGGGGTATGAACCCAATGGGGGGTATGAATCCAATGGGGGGTATGAATCCCTTTGGAAACCCATGTTGTCAAAATAATCCTAACTCAATAAATAATCAACTAATTTTAATATTATTAATAATTTTATTAATGATGTTATTACAACAACAAGGACAACAAAACAATTTTAATCAATTTAATCGTGGAAGTTTTAATTTTAATTTTTCCCAAATTAGCGGTTCCTTTGGTGCCATCTAAATTTCTATAAAATAAAAAATAAAAACTAGAGAATAAAAAAGGGAGGGAAAAGTTCCCTCCCTTTAGTTTTTTATCTTACTTTTTTTTTATAATTAGTATTCAGGCATTGGTGGATGGTTATGTCCCTTATCTTTTTCCTTTTCTGGAATTTCAGCAACTAACGTTTCAGTAGTTAATACCATACCAGCTACTGAGCAAGCGTTTTCTAAAGCAGTTCTTGTAACTTTTAATGGATCAATTATACCAGCTTTAAACATATCGACTATTTTACCATTAAGGGCATCGAAACCATGATTACTTTCTGATCTCTTAACTTCTTCAATAATAGATCCACCATCAAAGCCAGCATTTTCTGCTATTTGTCTTAATGGTTTATCTAAGCTATTTCTAACAACTCTAATACCTAAAGCCATATCTCCAGTATATTCTTTTTCTAATTTTTCTAAAGCAGGAATACACCTAATTAGAGCAGTTCCTCCACCAGGAATAATCCCTTCTTCAACTGCTGCTTTAGTAGCATTTAAAGAATCTTCCATTCTTAATTTCTTTTCTTTTAGTTCAGTTTCAGTAGGAGCACCTACTTTTATAACAGCTACCCCACCAGTTAGTTTTGCTAATCTTTCTTGTAGTTTCTCTCTATCGAATTCACTTTCAGTTTCCTTTATTTGTTTCCTTATTTGTTCAATTCTAGCATTTATCTTAGTAGTATCTCCTTTTCCACCAATTATAGTAGTATTTTCTTTAGTAACTTTTACTTTTTCAGCTTTACCTAAATATTCTACAGTTTTAATATTTTCTAATTTTATACCTAATTCATCATTAATAACTTCTCCACCAGTTAATATAGCTATATCTTTTAGCATTTCTTTTCTTCTATCACCAAAACCAGGAGCTTTAACAGCACATACATTTAAAACCCCTCTTAATTTATTAACAACTAAGGTAGCTAAAGCTTCCCCTTCTACATCCTCTGCAATTATTAATAAAGGTTTACCTTCTCTTACTACTACTTCTAATATCCCGATTATATCATTAACTGCAGCTATTTTCTTTTCCGTTATTAATATGTATGGATTCTCTAATACTGATTCCATTCTTTCTGCATCAGTAACAAAATATGGAGAAACATACCCTCTATCAAATTGCATTCCTTCAACGTGTTCTAAAACAGTTTGAGAAGATTTAGATTCTTCAATAGTAATTACACCAGTTTTACCAACCATTCTGATAGCTTTAGCTATCATTTTACCAATCTCTTCATCGTTATTAGCAGCTATTGTAGCAACTCTTTCTAAATCATCTATTTCTGTTTTATTTTTTCCTTCAAAATCTACTTCTTTTGATTGCTTTTTCAATTCTTCAATAACTACTTCCTTAGCTTTATCTATTCCTCTTTTGAGGTAAATAGGGTTAGCACCACTTGCTATTGCTTTTAATCCTTCTTTAACTATATTATAACCTAAAACCACAGCGGTTGTGGTACCATCTCCTGCTATATCATTAGTTTTAGAAGCTACTTCTTTTAATAATTGAGCACCCATATTTTCTGCTGGATCTACTAATTCTATTTCTTTTGCAACTGTTACTCCATCATTTGTGATTAATGGACTTCCAAATTTCTTTTCTAAAACTACATTTCTACCTTTTGGCCCTAAAGTAACTCTTACAGCATCATATACATATTTTATTCCTCTTTCTAAGGATTGCCTTGCATCTGTATCAAATAATATCATTTTACCTGCCATAAAATCTAACACCTCCTATTATACTATCTACTCTTCCTTATTCACTTTCTATAACCGCTAATATTTCAGATTCTCTTAAAATAATATATTCCTCTCCTTTAAATTTAACTTCAGTACCTGCATATTTTCCGTATAATACCTTATCACCTTTTTTAACGCTAGGATTTACTCTTTGACCATTCTCTAATAATTTACCTGGACCTACTTCTAATACTTCTCCTTTTTGTGGTCTTTCTTTTGCACTATCTGGTAAATATATCCCACTTTCTGTTTTATCTTCTTGTGGCATTGGTTTTACTAACACTCTATCTTCTAACATTTTTAATTTTAATGTTTGAGTTGCCATTCTTTTATACACCTCCTTCCTTTCTATTCACTTATATATATACCCAAAAATTAATATTTTTATACATCTCTTTATACACTCTTAAAACAGTAATTTTAATTTTTTATATTTTTTACCGTTTTCTATAACATTAGAAACTAAAATTAATGAAGTTAAAACTATAATTATCAAAAAATTAATAAATGAATTCCAAAATAAAATAAATAATTTATTTTCTTTAAGTAAAACCCAAAAAATAACTCAGCTTCTTCAAAACAAGATATTATTAAGCATAAATATAATTCACACTAATGATATGCATAACAAATACTATCTTAATAATGATTCAACTGGATGGGATACCTTATGTTACAACAATTATAAAAAAAAATAAAAAATCAATATCCTGATTCTTTGTTAATAAATTTTACTCTTAAACCTTTTCCCGGAAATTCTAAAACAATTCAGCCAGATCCTGAAATCCAAGAAATTATTAACCAATATTTTAACTCTAAAATAATATTAACCCCAAATCTAAACCCTATCTAAATATTAAAAATAAAAATTCTCATTTTTTTATTTTTTTACCTTTTTTTTACATATAGTCTATTCTAATCTCCCTAATAATGTTAAATTAAACTAAAAATATAACTAAAAATATTTAAAGTAAAATTAAAGGGGGTAGTAAATAATGGATAAATATTACTTAACTGTTAATAACAAATTATTTGCCGTTTCTAATAAACATATGGATTATGCTAAAAAAATAGATAAAAATAATGATTATATTTTAGATGATCAAGAAATAATAGATTTTTTAATAAAAAACAATGATCTTAAAATTAGACAAACTCCTGATGGACCTAAAATTATAAATAAAGATAATATAATTAATGATTTTAAAGATTACTTACAAGACGTAGATGTAAAAGCACCCAGCTTTATAAGAGATTATAACCAAATTATCTCTAAAATGATAGAATTAGAAAAAAAATATCCTGATAAAGTTAAACTAGAATATTTAGGTAAAACTTTTGAAGGAAGAGATATAGTAGTTATGAGAATATCTAAAAATATTAATGAAGAAGAAGGTAAGAAAAAGAGTGTGTTAATAACAGGATTACATCATGCAAGAGAATGGGCTACAGGTGAAGCAGCTCTAAATATTGCTGAAAAACTTTTAGAATCTAATGATCCAGAATTAAACAAATACCTTAACGATTTAGATATATATATTTTACCTGTTGTTAATCCAGATGGTTATGAACATTCTTTAAAGCAAGACAGATGGTGGAGAAAAAATAGAACTAAATTTGAAAAAGGGATAGGAGTAGATTTAAATAGGAATTATTTTACCCCAAAAGATCCTACATTATATAGACAGCCTAATGACAAGCCAGACAGTACTTGGGATGATTATGGAGCAAGTGATAGCGTTTATTCAGATACTTATAGAGGACCTTATGGTAACAGTGAACCTGAAATAAAAGCTATAACTAAACTAGTTAATTCCAAACATATTGATACTGTTATTGATATACATAGTTATGCAAATGAAATCTTATATCCTTGGGGACACACAACAAAACCCACCCAATGGGATACAATATATAAAGAAGTAGCTCAAGAAATGGCTAAAGCTGTTAATAATAAATACTACGTTGAACAATCAGTTTCTATGTATCCTACTACCGGTAGTAGTGAAGATTATCATCATGCAGAAGGTAGATTTAACTATACCTTAGAAATTGGTAATAGCTTTTACCCTAAATCTAAACAAGAATTAGATATGCTAAAAAATGAAGTATTAGCAATGACTAAAGTATTTATGAAAAACTTAATAAATAACAAAATCCCTACCCAAAAATTCACTACTACCTACACAACATTAAACTCCTAACACCTAAAAGAAAAAACATTAAATTAAAAAAATAATTAGATAAATAAAATTTGTTGTTAATATAAGGGCGCTTATTAAGGAATAGCATTAATCAAAATATATAAGTAACTATCAGTAGGGGTCGCATTATATGCTACAAAAGTCATTGTTGCTGGAGGATTACCAAAAGGTGGATTAGTTCCTGCTGGAGCAGTAGAAGAATGTACTATATATCCTGTATTATGAACCCCATCATCTAGATCTCTATCTATTTTTTCTAAGGAAGAATATGGTACCATAGAGGCTCCAGCTGCTAGCGGATCAAAAAGAACTAAACATATCCCATATCTTAAAGGAAAAAGGTTTCCGGCGGTAGCAAATCTGACAGCACTAGCTGAACCATTAAGGGTTATAAGTCTTAAATCAGTTCTCCACGGACTCCCTTCTTCCCATGTCTCAGGAGTTGTAGTAACAGTATCGCTCCTTTGTAAATAAGGCCCTCTCCAACCTGTTCCAAAAGGAGATACAAAATTTACCCATTGGGTTGGATAGACAGACATGTCATTAAACATTAAAGTAGTAGCACTTCTTAAAGAAGCAATCATCTCCTCCATTGCTGCTATTTTTGAATCTTCTACTCGATTTCCTACATAAGGCAAAACAATAGCAGCTAATATTGTTATTATAGCTACTACCACTAATAACTCTATTAAAGTAATCCCTTTTACATTTCTTTTTTTCATATTCTTTCTCTTTTTCATTTAATCACCTCCTCTATATTAGAATTTAATTTTTTTTAAGAAAAAATCCTTCCTTTATTTTTATACCCAAAAAAATGAAATTTGTAACTTTTAATTTTAAAATTAAATTAGATTATTTTTTAAATAGGTTAATAATATCTTTGATGTTAGAGGAATTGACTGGGGTATTGAATTCAGGGATATTTTCTTTTTTAACTATATTACCCATCTTCTTTAGTACTTTTCTCATTTCCCTAAAATGCTTTAGAATAAAATTAACTTCTTTAATAGAGGTTCCACTACCTCTTGCTATCCTTGCTTTCCTACTACTATTTAATATATCTGGATTTCTTCGTTCTTCTTTAGTCATAGAGTTAATAATGGCTTCGATTTTATCTATTTGCTTAGGATCAACGTTAATTTCCCTTAAAGCTGCAGGATTTATCCCAAACATAGATAACGGCAACATAGATAATATACTCTTAAAATCCCCCATCCTCTTTATTAACCTAAGATAAGATAAATAATCATTAAAAGTAAATTCACCTTGCAAGTACTTTTCAACCTTTTGTAATTCATCTTCTTCAATCTGTTTTTCTATTTTTTCAATAAAAGTCAAAATATCTCCCATTCCTAAGATTCTTGAAACGACTCTATCAGGGTGGAATATCTCTAAATCTGAAATCTTTTCACCAACCCCAATAAAATAAAGCGGTTTTTTAGTGACATATCTAATAGATAAAGCAACTCCACCCCTAGCATCCCCATCTAATTTAGTAACAATAAATCCCGTTAAATTAACTTTTTCATCAAACTGCTTAGCAATATTAACCCCTTCCTGACCTACCATAGAATCTACTACTAAAAGAGTTTGCTCTATATATTCATTAAACTTATTCTTAATATCTTTAATTTCATTAATAACTTCTTCGTTAATATGAACTCTTCCGGCAGTATCAACAATAATAGGGTTAAGTCCTTCATCTTTAGCTACTTGTATGGCTTTTGAAATTATATTTATGCTATTAGAGTTATGATCATAAACAACTCTTAAGTTATTTTGCTCAGCTAAATAAACTAATTGATCAATAGCAGCAGGTCTGTTAAAGTCAGCAGCAACAAGTAAAGGATTATATCCTAAGGATTTTAAGTAATAAGCTAATTTAGCGGCAGTAGTAGTTTTCCCTGAACCTTGTAAGCCCACTAATAACACAATAGAAGGGTTTTTTAAGATATCAAAATTAGAAGCTTGACCACCCAATACCTCTATTATCTTATCCCTTGTAGCTCTTATTATTAACTGAGAAGGAGTAAAATACTCAACATTTTCCTTATTCTCCATTTCTTTTTTGATTAAGAAAGTTAATTCTCTAACAACATCTAAATGCACATCAGCTTCTAATAAAGCTAACCTTATATCCCTAATAGTTTGATCTATTTCTTCTTTTGAGATTTTACCTTTACCTGATAAATTTTTAACTATCTTACTAAAACTATCTACCAACTTTTCAAACATTTAATATCACCTCTTTATTTATAATTTCTTCTATTTGATTTATAAGGTTTTGATTATAAGTTTCTATAAAGATTCTGATAAGATCCTCAGTACCTGAAGGCCTTATAAATACTCTTCCCTTTTTACATACCATCTTCTGAATTTTTTCAAATAATTCCTTGTTTTTTTCCAGGAATTCTATTTTATTAGATACTTTAAGGTTTATAAGCTTCTGAGGATAAAGTTTTATACTATCTATTAAATTAATAATTTGCTCAAAATCAATTAATAAAGCAGATAGTAAAAATAGGGAAGTAAATAACCCATCACCAGTTTTTAAGAACAAAGGTATAACAACATGCCCCGAATTCTCTGCCCCAATTTGAGCTTTACCTTCTTCTATTGCTTGCGTTATATACTTATCCCCTACATTAACTCTAAGCACTTGAATTCCCATTTCACTAAATTTCTGTTCTATTGCTAAATTACTCATATGTGTTAAAGCAACTTTTGTAATATTATATTTTAACTTATTTAAGAAATAAACTAAAACTAAAATAATTAAATCCCCATCTAAAAATAACAGCTTATTAGAATCCAGATTAACAAAAGCTAAAGTCCTATCAGCATCACCATCATAGGTAAATCCAACAACTAAATCATAATCACCACTAAATTTTAGCATTTGTTCCTTTAAATTCTCATAATTAACAGATCCACAATTATAATTAATATTATAACCATTAGGATTATTATTTATTATCTTTAAATAGATTTCCAATTTTGTTTGCTTATTTACTAAATCGAGGAATTTAGAATAAACCTTAGGTGCTAAAGTAGAGATAGCAGAATTCCCTAAATCTAATATAATTAGTATTCTTTTATTTTCAAAGCTTTTTAATGTTTTTACTTTGTGCTTTTCAAAAAATCTCTTAAAAAAACTTAATAAATTATTAATATAGATTTTAGAAAAGTCTTTGAATTCAAACTTATTAAGATTATTATCACTATAAATTAAATCTTGGCTATTCATATCAAATTCTAAGAATTTATAAACCTCAACAAACTTTGAATTAATAGCTTTATTTAAATCAGATTCAATAAGTTTTTCCAAATGATTACCTATTTTTTGACCAAATTTATTAAATATCTTTATCCCATTATAAAAGAACGGATTATGGGAAGCAGTAATCTGTATGGAATAAGATCTTTTATAATTAGAAATAAAAGCTATTAAAGGAGTAGAAGTAAAGCTATTAGATAAGATAACTTTTTTATTTATATTATACTTATTAAAGAAAGAGGTAATAGAGGAAGCACAGGCTAACGCTAAATTTAAGCTACTAAATCTCGTATCATAACCTATATATATATCTGTTATATCCTCTTCCTTAATTTTACCAATAAAGAAATAAGAGATAAGAAAAGCATTTAATTCATTTAACAATGGATATTTCTCTCTTATTCCATCTGTTCCAAAAAATAGCTCCATTATTATAGTTTTTCAACATTTTTAAAATGTATCCTTTTAACAATAAACTATTTTACTTTTATATAACTTTGTTAAAATATATAGTAATATTTTAAGGACTCTGGAGCTAAGTAATTTATTTATTTAATTACTTTTAACTTCATCTAAGGAAGCACCGAAGTTTATATGAAAAACTCTATTATCTAAAACCATAGCAGGAACACTTTTAACCCCATAGCTTTCAGCTTCCTTTATTCTATCCTTAGCTTGTGCTAAATGAACCACTTCTAAATCATATTTGCTCTTGTCTATTAATTCTAAAACAGCATCTTCAGCAGTTTTACAAACTGGACAACCCGCATGATAAAAAACTACCTTCTTTTTCATAATCCATTAACCTCCTTTTTTATTATTTTCTAACTTTTTATAGTTAGCCCCAGAGTCCGTTAATAAATTTAAGTTATTAATATAATTAATATAATTAGATAATCTAACTTTTAGTTTTTTTATCTAATTATATATTTAAAAGAAAATATTAAAAATCCTCTTTTTATAATATTTAAAATATTATCATAAATACCTAAAATATTATACAATAAGAATCTCAAATAGTTATTAAATTACAATAAAAATGTAATCATAAACAAGAGTATGATAAAAATTCACAATTTTCAATATATCTAAAATTAAAAAAGAAAATTCCTCTAAAAGTAGACCATAAAACTATTCAAGCTTAATTAAAAAAATTACAAATTACTTAAAATATTATTTTAACATTTTTTTTACATTTAAATAGCATTTATAAAACCAAAAAAGATATAATAGATTTAAGGAAATCAAAAATAAATTAAGCTAAGCTAAGCTAAAGGGAGGTAATATAAAATGGAAATAAATAATCCAAATTTAAACAATTCAGTAATAGATAATATAAAAAATAAAATTGGGTTTAAAAAAGAAACTTCTTCAAATTTGGATAATAAAAATAATACAGAAAATTTAGCTCTAAATAATATGAAGCAAGAAGAAAAAGATTGGACAGTATTTGTAAATATAAATATAGAAAATGAAGCATCTTTAAAAAATGTTTTGACAAATTTAAAATTATTAGAACTAACTGGATCTGATAAGAATTTAAATATAGTAGTTCAAGCTTATGCTCCCAGTTGGAAAAAAGTAAAAAGGTTTTATATTGACAAAAAAGGAGAATGGACTACAAGTAATATTATTAAAATTATCCTAAAAAGCCTTATCCCTTTCTATACTCCTAAGTTAGAAAATAAGCCTATACAAGAATTAGAAAATGTTAATCCAAATGACCCTAATTTTATAGCAGATAGTTTAAAATGGGTTACTTCTAATTTCCCATCTAAAAAATTTGTAGTAATGGATATGAATGATTCTAAAAATTTAAGTACATTTAGAGCAAGTAATCTCAGTAAAGCCTTAGAAGCTAGTAAACTATTAAAAAAACCAGATATATTAATAATGGGAGGCTCTAATATAGTTTCCTTAGAAAATATAACTCAACTAAAGGATAAAGCTAATTATTTAATAGGGACAACAGGATTCGCTGATGCTTTAAATGTTCCATTTGCTATGTTTATCAATGAGATGAAAAATTTAATAGATGGGGGACCTAATGATCCTGAAACTATAGCAAAATCTTACTTCTTAATTCATAACTTAGCAGGAGCTTCAACTAATAGTGCTATCGTTAATTTAACCGATGATAAAATAGATGAAGTAGTTAAAACTTATGATAATTTAGCCCTAAAATTATTAAATTTAAGCGAAGAAGAATTGATAAATAAAATATTACCTAAAATTTATAAAACAGAAGACTTAGCAAATACTCCCTTTAGAAAACCTTACTTAGAATTCAGAGATGCTTCTTCTTTTTTAAATAACCTGATTAATTCCACGGATATAAATGAAGATATCAAACAAGCAGCTAAACAAGCTTTAGAAAAAACTAATAATATTTTATTATCTTTTAATAACTTAGCAACAGATATAGATCCTAAAGCTCAGGGACCTTCTATATTTATGCCAATTAATTTAGGAAACTTTAAAGCAGATAAATTCCCTATTCCCAAAGATTTCCAAAAAGATTTAGGTTACTCAAATACGGAATTTGCTAAACAAACCCATTGGGATGAATTCCTAAATAAGATCTCACAAAAGAGCTTAGTAGAAAAATTCCTAACTAAATTAGGATTTAGCCAAAAATTTATAGATAATCTTTACGCTATTAAAAATAATGCTAATGAAAAATATAATACTTATATAAAACCATTTGCAAGTTTAATTTCCTGGTATAATGCTGTGAGCAAAATTAGCTCTAATAAAATTCCTTCTTTCCTATTCTTACCTCCCGTTGTTTCTTTAGCTTTAGGTATAATTGGATCCTTAGATCAAATTTATGATAGTGTAAAAATAGGAGAATATATTTTAACCAATGATATAAAAGATAAACCTAAATATTTAAGTCCAGTTGGATTTAGTTTAGCCCAAGGAACTACCAAATTAATAGCTAATTTAGCTTATGTATTACCGTTTCTAGGACCCGCAGGTGCAACCGCTGGATTACTAACTTTCCTTCTCCCTTGGATCCAAGATTTTTATAATGTATATCAAAATTATAAAGAAGTTAAAGATAAATTTGTGTATAATGACTTAAGCTTAAAGGACTTATTCTTATTATCACTATCCCAAAAATTAGCACCCAATAATAATTAATTATATTTCTTTTAATTAAAAAGGAATAATAAATAAAAAGTAGAATAATAAAGTAGAGCTGGAATGTGAATATGGTATAAGGGAAAAAGGGAGACCTCCCCCCTTTTTCCCCCACCTCCCCCCTGTCTTCTCTTACCTCGCCGTTCTCCATTTTTATAATAACTCATTTTTTATTTCATTATTTTTTTATAAAAATAAAAAAGGATAACTTGTAATATTTAAAGAATTTTAATAGTAAATAAAAAGGTTAAAAAAAATGTGGGGGAATAGGTAATGAAAGATTTTTTTAAGGAAATATTAAGAATAAAACCGGTAGAGGATTTCTTAGAGGATTTAGAAAAAGGGCCACAATTAAAGAGGGCATTAGGAAGTTTAGGACTAATATCCTTAGGTTTAGGAGCAATAATAGGGGCAGGGATATTTGTTATAACTGGTCAAGCAGCAGCAAACTACGCAGGTCCCGCAGTAGCTATATCCTTTATAATAGCGGGTTTAGGTTGTGCATTTGCTGGCTTGGCTTACGCAGAATTTGCTGCAATGGTTCCTATAGCAGGTAGTGCTTATACTTATGCTTATACTACCTTAGGAGAATTCTGGGCTTGGTTTATTGCTTGGAACTTAGTATTAGAATACTTAATTGCGGGATCTACAGTAGCAGTCGGATGGAGCGGATATTTTACTAGCTTTCTAAAAGACTTTGGGATAATTATCCCCAAAGAAATAGCGTATGCTCCCTTAGATGTAATAGACTCCGAAACTAAAAGAGCAATACTATCAAATAATTCATCCACTTTAATAGAAAAATTCCTGGCTCTTTTAAATTTAAAATTAACTGGTAGTTACTTTAACTTTCCTGCAGTGCTAATTGTTTTTATAGTTGGAATTGTTTTATTAGTAGGAATAAGTGAATCAGCAATAGTTAATAATATAATAGTGATAATAAAGGTTTTGGTATTATTAATTTTTTTAGTAGTAGGATTTGGGAAAATAGATCCTTCAAATTGGACACCATTTATCCCCCCTTCAGAAGGATTTGGAGAATATGGAATAACAGGGATATTAAGAGCAGCGGGAGTAGTATTCTTTGCTTATATAGGTTTTGATGCAGTTTCTACAGCTGCACAAGAAGCCAAAGACCCTCAAAAAACTTTACCCATAGGAATATTAGGTTCCTTAGCTATTTCTACAATTTTATACATATCAGTTAGTTTAGTTTTAACAGGTGTAGTAAATTATAAAGAGCTAAATGTACCAGATCCTATTGCTGTAGGTATTGATAAAATTGGGATACCATTTTTAAAATTACTAGTAAAATTAGGAGCATTAGCAGGATTAACTTCTGTTATAATGGTTACTTTATTAGGTCAAACAAGAATATTCTTTTCTATATCCCGAGATGGACTATTACCCCCAATATTTTCAAAAGTACATCCTACCTTTAAAACTCCTTATATTTCCACAATAATAGTGGTTTTATCAGCAATGCTAATATCCTCAATATTTCCCATAAGATTACTAGGAGAATTAGTATCAATCGGTACCTTACTAGCTTTTGCAATAGTAAGTACAGCAGTATTGATATTAAGGATAAAAAGACCTGATATAAAAAGACCATTTAAAACTCCTGCTGTATTTATAGTAGCACCTTTAGGAGCTATATTTTCAGTAGGTCAAATGATTTTTTTACCCGGAGATACTTGGATAAGATTAGTAATATGGACTATAATGGGAGTAAGTATATACTTTCTTTATGGATTTAAAAATAGTAGATTAGCTAAAAAACAAAATAATCACGAGTAAATAAAAATTTCTAAATAAAGGGATTAATAAAATGAGATATACAAAAGCTTTTATATATACTTCAAAGGAAAACCCATCCGATGCTACTTCTTTAAGTCATTCTTTATTAATAAGAGGGAGTTATGTTTATCAACATTCAGCAGGAATATATAATTTTTTACCTTTAGGGTTTAAAGTTTTATCAAATATATGGAAAATAATCCAAGAAGAGATGAATAAAATAGGTGCTCAAGAATTACTTATGCCCGCTTTACATACTTCCTATCTATGGCTAAAAACTAATAGATACAATACAATGGATAATGTTTTATTTAAATTTAAAGATAAAAAAGGTGTAGATATGTTATTAGGACCTACACATGAAGAAATAATAACAGATATAGTAGCTCATTTTGTTAAAAGCTATAAAAATTTACCTTTACTGCTATACCAAATCCAAGTGAAATTCAGAGATGAAACAAGACCAAAAGGAGGATTAATTAGAGCTAGAGAATTTATTATGAAAGATTTATATAGTTTTCATACTTCTTTAGAATGTTTAGATAAAACTTATACCGAAGTATATAAAGCATATAGCAATATTTTTGAAAGATTAAATCTACCTTTTGAAGTAGTAGAAGCACATTCAGGAGCTATTGGTGGAGATGTATCTCATGAATTCATGTTAATAACTAATAGTGGAGAAGATAAATTTATAAAATGTTCAAATTGCGGATATACTGCTAGTACTGAAATAGCTAAAATAACTAAAGAAAATTTCTCTTATTCTTATAATCCTATTTCTATAAATAAGTTAGAAAAAGAAAATTTAGTTTATACTCCTAACGCTTCTACTATCCAAGAATTAGTTAAATTCTTAAATAAGCAAGAAACTAATTTTGTTAAAAGTATATTATACAAAGATTATGAAAATAATTTTTATTTAGTTTTAGTTAGAGGAGATAAAGAAGTAAATGAAATTAAATTAAATAAATTTTTAAATAAAGAAATAGTTTTAGCAAATGAAAAAGATTTTGAAAATAATAACTGGGTCTTAGGTTATATTGGACCTATTAATCTAAATAATAGGTATAAAGTTAAAATAATAGCGGATTACTCAGTAGCTAATTTAAAAGATATTGTAATAGGAGCTAATAAGAAAGATTATCATTTTGTTAATTTAAGTTTTGAAAATTTAGAAATAGACGAATTCGGAGATATATCTTTTGCTGTTGATAATGATAAATGTTATAAATGTAATGGGAGTTATAAGATATATCCCGCTTTAGAATTAGGTCATATATTTAAATTAGGTACTAAATATTCAGAATCTTTAAATGCGTATTTTATGGATGAAAATAATAAATTAAAACCAATAATAATGGGATGCTATGGAATAGGTGTTAGTAGATTAGTATCTGCTATTGTTGAAGCATATTCTACTCAAAATTCAATTACCTGGACTTTTAATTCCACCCCCTATAAAGTATATATTTTAACAATAAACATTGATGATGAAAATCAATTTCAAAAATCCTTAAATTTATATAATAATTTAATTTCATTGAATATAGATGTTTTATGGGATGATAGAAAAGAATCCGCTGGAGTTAAATTTAAAGATTGGGAATTATTAGGTATTCCCTTTGCTATCGTAATCGGAAACAAAATAAAAGATAACTTAGTAGAACTTAAGTTTAATCCTAATTTTGATAAAACTTTAAATCCTAACATATTCCAAAAAATATCTAATTACCAAAATTCATTAATAGAATATCCCCAAATAACAGAAATAATTAATAATATACTAATCTTATTAAATCAAGTATGTAATAAATCAAAAAATTAGTAAATAACAAAATATAATAGCCAATAAATTAAAACTATGGAAGCAATACTAGAAAAATTTAAAACTACAAAAGATTTAATAGCTATTATCATAACCGATTTAAACTTAAATATTAAAGAATTAAATAAACTAAATGATATACAAGATACAGAATTAAACAGTTTAATCGAAATTTTAAAAAAGATATTGATTAATAAAATAAGCAAAAATACAAATAAAGTTTCCTTTAATTATATATCTTTTAACTATAAGGATAACATAGTTATTATCTTTAGTTATAAAGGATTAATAGTGGTGTTAATAGGTAATAAAAATTTGAAGGAACCGTTAATAAGAAGTACTATAAAATCCCTAAATTAGCAAAAAAATAAAATATAAGGTAAAAAAATGAGGAATACGGAAAAAGAGAAAGAAATAAAAGCTGGTTATATAGCTATAGTAGGGAAACCTAATGTAGGTAAATCTACTTTAATTAATAATCTATTAAATATCAAAGCATCCATAGTCTCGCCCAAACCCCAAACTACCAGAGTTAATATTTACGGATATGCTACAAAAGAAATAGATAATAAAATAATTCAATTAGTTTTAATAGATACTCCTGGATATCACAAACCAATCAATATGTTAGGGCAAAATATGATAAAACACATAGAATTAGCTTTAAATGAAGCAGATGTTATTCTAATGCTTATAGATGCTACTAATCCTCTAAATGACGAAGATTTCTTATTTATCAATTTACTAAAAGAAAAGTTTAATACTAAAAACATAATCTTAGCTATAAACAAAATAGATGGATTAGAAAACAGAAACTTAGTTTTAACAATAATTGAAGAAATGAACAGCTATAATTTATTTAAAGAAATAGTTCCAATATCTGCTATAAAAAATGAAAATATAAATAGATTAATCGAAGTTATAGCTAAATATTTACCTTATAATGAGTACCTTATAGATCCAAATGATAAACAACCATTTATTGGGAATTTGAAATTTTTTATAGCAGAAATAATAAGGGAAAAAATTTTATTATTCACTCATCAAGAATTACCTTATAAAACCGCAGTATTCGTAGAGCAAATAGAAGAAAGAAAAAATAATGTTATTTACATAGCGGCTACTATTTTTGTAGAAAAAGAATCTCAAAGATCAATAATAATAGGTAAAAATGGGCAAATGATCAAAAAAATAGGAAAAAACGCTAGAGAAGAACTAGAATTCCTTCTAAAAAAGAAAATCTATTTAGATCTTTGGGTTAAAGAAAAAGAAAACTGGACTTCTAAAATGGATTTCATACAATCCATTGGATATTAATTTATTTTCTAATCTATCTAATCTATCTAATCTTTCTATCAAATTTTTACAAAATTCACTTCTATAAAATTGACTACTTGTAATAAAAAGGTTAAACTACTAAGAATTGTATTAATTTAAAGAGCTGATCTCTATATATTTC
>Ga0197143_1001971_pt1 | contig 16117 bp, 18 predicted proteins | sample GBS70_MetaG_FD_148603 | JGI IMG/M metagenome (GOLD analysis project Ga0197143, IMG submission 148603) | Sediment microbial communities from Great Boiling Springs, Gerlach, Nevada, United States - GBS 70_MetaG | ecosystem: Environmental > Aquatic > Thermal springs > Hot (42-90C) > Sediment...
TCCCTTCCCTCCGGGCCCCCGAGGGGAGACACCCGGGCAGCGGAAAGACTCCCCGAGAGCTCAAGTCTCACCTCCGGCGAGCGACAGGCTCTAACTCCCTCCCGGAGGAAGCGCTCGTTGAACCATACCTCCACTGGCCTCCCCTCCACCTCCCCCTCCACCACCTCCCGGGCCCGGCCAAGTCCGGGCGAGGAGGCAGCGAGCACGATAGAGCCGGGGGGCAGGAACTCCAGCCGCACGGGAAGGCTCCCCGACTTTTTGCCCTCGGGGGAGGAGGAAAGCACCGAAACCCGGGAAAGAGCAGAGGCGAAAGACTCCCGGGCTACTCGGGCCCGCGTGGGATATTCCCGGGGCACGATCTCCAGCACGTTGGGGTAAGGGGCTTCCATGGTCCGGACACTCACCCGGACTCCTTCCCACCCCGGGGGAAGGCCCGGGCCCGACACCCGGAAGGAGACCACCCCCTCTCCTACTTCCACCTCCACCTCCCCTTCCTCGGGGAGAGCCCGGCCAAGCTCCCTGAGCGCCCGGCCCGGGAGGACGAAGGTTTGGGGTCCGCCCGCACCCAGGGAGGAACCCGTCGCCACCCGGGAGAGAGAGACGCGGTACCCGTCGGTAGCCAGGGCCTCCAGCTCCCCCTCCCCGAAGACCAACCGGATGCCCGTGAGTACCGGCCGCACCGGATCCTGGGAGCAGGCGAACGAGACGTCCTCCAAAGAAGCACCGAGCACTGGAGCCGGAAGGCACAGGCGAAACTTACCACCCTCCGCCGCCACGCGGGGCATGTCCTCCGGGGGGATGCAACTCAGGTTGAACTCCGCGTTGCCCACCCACACCCCGAGCAGACGGGACTCACCGGAGTCCACCCACCCGAGGGCCATCGTCTCCCCCTGGCAAGAGCGGGCTATTTCCCCCAGCTCCCCTGCCGGTGCCACCGCCTCCCAGGCCTCCTCCTCCCCCTCTACCTTCAGGATCACTTCCGCCCCCGCCTCCGAGTCTGTCCCGTAGAGCCCCACCCTCCCGTCTCTCACCGAGATCAATACTCCCCCCAGCACAGGCAGGAGAGGGCGGGAGGGGAGAAACCGGCTCACAAGCCTCAGACCCTCGGCCAGAACGGAAGCCTCTATCCTCAACCTTCACCCTCCCTTTTCAGTTTTTCTTCCCTTCCATCCGGTGTCCTCTTCATTATTAAGCCTCCGGCCGGGCCATCCTCTGGCCCGGCTGGCCGGCGCGAGTGGATGCCAACCTGCCTCTGCCCAAGCCCGGGCATCAACCCGCCGACCGGCAGAGACCGGATTCCTCAGACCCTGTCCGTTTCTACCATAAACTACTGATGGGACTTTAATACCCAGACTAGTGATAGCCATATCGGTCTGTGCAATCAGTGGATAAGCCCCTCTGTTCCTTGATCTCCAGCCTTCTTCCCTGTGGATGGGCTGGGGATGGCTCTCCACTCTATCCCCGCTTCGATCCCGCTGCCCGGAGGGGCTGTTCCTGGGCGCACCCGAGCCTCTGCTTTATGGTCTCGATGGCCAGGGCCAGCCCGGGGTTCCTCTTCGCCTCCCGGCTTATCTTTTCGCAGGCGTGGAGCACGGTGGTGTGGTCCCTCCCCCCGAACTCCTCCCCTATTCGGGGAAGGGAAAGCTCGGTCAGCTCCCGGGTGAGGTACATGGCCACCTGGCGGGGGAGGGCCACGGAGTGGGAGCGCTTCCTGGCCAGGATCTCCGCCGGGTCTATCCGGTAGTGCTCGGCCACCGCCTCCCGGATCTGCCGGGGGGTGAGCTGGCGGCGGGCCTGGGGTATGAGGTGGCCCAGGGCCGCCCGGGCGGCGCTCTCGTCGAGGGGCAGGTGGTGAAGCGAGGTGTAGGCTACCAGCCGGATAAGCGCCCCTTCGAGCTCCCGGATGTTCTGGGTGATGGCCCGGGCGATGAAGAGGGCCACCTCGTCCGGGAGGTCAATCTTCTCCTGCAAGGCCTTCTTCTTCAGGATGGCGATGCGGGTCTCGAGGTCAGGCGGCTGGATATCGCTGAGTAACCCCCACTGGAAGCGGGAGCGGAGTCTCTCCTCCAGGGTGGCTATCTCGTGTGGGGGCCGGTCGCTGGAGAGCACGATCTGCTTCCGGGCTTCATGAAGGGTGTTGAAGGTGTGGAAGAACTCCTCCTGGGTGGTCTCCTTTCCCCCGATGAACTGGATGTCGTCTATCAGAAGTACATCCACATGCCGGTAGCGGGCCCGGAACTCGGTCACTCTCTTGTCCCGGAGGGCATTGATCAGCTCATTGGTGAACGTTTCCGAGGAGGCGTAGACCACCCGGGATCGGGAGTTGTGCTTGAGGATGTGGTGGGCGATGGCATGCATGAGGTGGGTCTTCCCCAGCCCCACCCCCCCGTAGATGAAGAGGGGGTTGTAAGCCCTGGCCGGTGCCTCGGCTACCGCCAGGCAGGCCGCGTGGGCCAGCCGGTTGGAGGGGCCCACCACAAAGGAGTCAAAGGTGTAGCGGGGATTTAAAGGCTGGTGGGCGGAGGAGGGTTCCTCCCGCTCCGGCGGGGAGGAGAGGACCAGTTGTAGCCGGACCTCCCGCCCCAGGGTTACGGAGAGGACCTGCTCGAGCTTCTGGCTGTAACGCTCTTGCAGGATCTGCTTGGCGAAGGGGTCGGGCACCCCCAGGACCACGGTGCTGTCGTGGAGGGCCAGGGGCTGTACCCGGCGGAGCCACGGGGGGGCGGCTCGGGTGCTGATCAGGGAGAGAGTTTCCGTCCAGGCTTTGGAGAGGTCCTCCATCGGGTTTCAGAGGGAAAGTTTAAGGACTTGGCCCCGAAAGGGGAATAGTTACAGCCCATTAATATTCTCTCCCCCTCTCCCTTCCCTTGCGCCGCATCCCCGGATCCGGCTCCGGATAAGCCCTTCCCGGCCGGGTGTCGAACCGGTGGCTAATATGTCGACTGCATAGCTTTCCAACAGGCTATCCACAGCTTTGTCCACAAGGTGTGCATAACCTATGGGGGTAAGGACTCTCGCCGCAGGATCCGGAGCGGCGGGGAAGTCCTGGCCGGCAATCCGGTCCTGGTTTCGCTTGACACCCCAGGGACCGGTGGGTAGAATGCCTCCGGCAAAACGGGCTCAAGCTCGTCCGGGAAACGAAAGCCATGAAGAGGACTTATCAGCCCAAGAGGCTGCGGCGGAAGAGGGTGCACGGCTTCCGGGCACGGATGGCCACCCCGGGAGGGCGGAGAGTCCTCCGGCGGCGGCGCCAGAAAGGCCGGGCACGCCTTGCTTGCTGAAAAGACCTTACCGTCTGCGGGGCCGCGCATCTTTTCAGGAGGTCATGACCCGGGGAACCCCTGTTCGGAGCCGGGTGGGGGTGGTCTTCCTTCTGCCGGTAAGGGCGGAGGAGGGCATCCGGGTGGGGATAAGCGTCCCCGCTCGCCTGGGTCCGGCGGTCAGGCGGAACCGGATCCGGAGGCGGCTCAGGGAAGCGATGAGACGGCTCCTCCCCCGCTTGCGCCCCGGGATCCGGCTGGTAATCGTGGCCCGGGCGGGAGCAGAGAGCGAGGAGTTCTCCCGTCTTTGCCAGGAGCTGGAGACCATGCTCAGGAAGGGCTCGGTCCTTGGGGACTGAGGATCCTCTGGCTTTACCGCATCCTCTCCTCCCCCTTCCGGCTGGGCCCGGCATGCCGGTTCTATCCCCCTTGCTCGGTTTATGCTCTCGAAGCCTTGGCCCGGTTCGGGCCCTTCCGGGGGGCGCTCAAGGCTATTTTCCGGCTTCTCCGCTGCGGGCCCTGGTCTCCCGGGGGCTATGATCCGGTGGGTCCTCCCCGGAGTTTCAGGCTTGCTTCCCCGGTGACTGGGGAGGAGGAAGGGCGGGGTTGACCTTTGGCTAGCTTGTGGGATTCCTTTTTGGGAGCCTTCAACTCCATCTTGGAATACCTCTACCGGCTCACCGGGAGCTACGGGCTGGCGGTCATAATCATCACCGTGCTCATTCGCCTCGTGCTCTGGCCCCTCACCCACTCCCAGGCCGTCTCCGCCATGCGCATGCAGATGCTGCAGCCGGAGATAGACAAGTTGCGGAAAAAATACGGCAAAGACCAGCAGCGCTTGGGACAGGAGATGATGAAGCTCTGGAAGCAGCACAAAATCAACCCCCTCTCCGGCTGTCTTCCCCTCCTGGTACAACTCCCCTTCCTCTGGGCGATTTACAAGGTGCTGGTGACCTTCCCTCACTTCAGGGGAGCAGCCTTCCTCTGGATTCCCGATCTGAGCCGGCCTGACCCCTGGTTCATCATCCCTCTTCTGGTGGGGGCCAGCACCTTCTGGCAGACTTACATGACCTCTCCTCGAGGGGGGCCTTCCGGCTCCCAGATCATGCTCTGGACCATGCCCCCTTTCCTGGCCTGGGTCACCGCCACCCTGCCGGCGGGGCTGGGGATATACTGGCTGATCTCTAACCTCATGAGTATCCTCCAGTACTACCTGGTGCCCCGTGCCCGGCCCGAGACCGAGCGCGGAAAAGCTTCTCCGAGCTGAAGTCCGGAGGGCGGGTCTACCCATCCCCCCCCACTCCCTGGAGGGCCTTTCCCTTTTCGCCACCCTCCTCTGGGAAAAGGGGAAGCCGCTGGGGATGGTGGGAGCGGAGAGCCTTGAAGATCTCGTGCGCCTCCATCTTCTGGACTGCCTCCAGCTCCACCGCCTCCTCCCCCCTTTCGGCCGGGCACTGGACCTGGGAAGCGGGAACGGGCTTCCCGGGATTCCGCTGGCCATCCTCCGTCCCCACTCCCGCTTTTCCCTCCTCGATTCCCGGCCTTCCCGCCTCCGCTTCCTCCGGAGGACCGTCTGGGAGATGGGACTGACTAACGTGGAGCTCCTGGAGGGAAGGGCAGAGGAACTGGCCCGGGGAGAGCAGAGGGAATCCTTCGAGGCCGTCCTGGCCCGGGCCGTAGCTCCCCTCCCCGTTCTCCTGGAGTTGGGCCTGCCCTTCGTGCACCCCGGAGGTGCTCTCTATGCCCTGAAAGGGCCTCGAGCCCGGGAGGAGTGGCAGAAGGCGGAGGAAGCGGCCTCTCTTCTGGGCGGGGAGCTGGAGGAGGTTTGGGAGTATACCCTGCCCTCCTCCCGGGAGAGAAGGGTGCTGGTGATCCGGAAGAAGACGGCCACTCCCCCCCTCTATCCCCGGCGCCCCGGGGTTCCTACCCGCCACCCCCTGGGGGGTTCGTAATCGATTTTATAGAAGGCACGCGCCAACGGCATCTCGTACCAGACCGCCTGGCTGTGGTGGAAGCAGGGCAAGCTCCCCGTGCCCGCCCGTCAGACGCCGACGGGCACGATCCTGGTGGACGTGCCCGAGCGGAAGGAAGCCGGGGCGGTGCTGTATGCCAGGGTGTCCTCGGCGGATCAAAGGGCCGATCTCGACCGCCAGGTGGCGCGGCTCGCGGCGTTCGCGGCATTCGAGCACCGGGACAGGCTGGCCAGGTTCGGGTCGGAGTACATCGAGGCCGCGCTCGCCGCGTCGGGGAGGCGGCTCCTCGTGGTGGAGCCGGATGAGGTGAAGGACGTTGTTGCTGACATGATTGACGTCCTGACAAGTTTTTGCGCCCGGCTATATGGCCGCCGCTCTGCCAGGCGGCGGGCGGAAAAGGCGATCAAGGCGGCAGGGCCGCGCTCTAATGCTGGCTGGCGCCAGGCCCGATGCTCCGCCGCCCGAATCACCTCCTCCCGCTCGGTGGGATGGCTCAGATTTGCATTGTAGGAGGCGCCCGGTGTTGAGCGTGGCCAAAAACGAGCACCCGCCCCGAGCGTTCGAACCTTCGGCCCGGGGGAGGAAGAGGGCGAAAAAAGGCGAAGAATGTCCTGTGGACTACGTCACCTATATCCCCCTGAACCGCATCTCTCCGGGCCCCTGGCAGCCCCGGCAGGAGTTCGACCGGGCGGAACTGGAGGAGCTGGCCTCCTCCCTGCGGGAGCACGGCCTTCTCCAGCCTCTTCTCGTCCGTCCCCGGGAGGACGGCGACTACGAGCTGATCGCCGGGGAGAGGAGGTGGCGGGCAGCCCTCCTGGCCGGACTCCAGGAGGCACCGGCGATAATAAAGTACGCCGACGACCGGGAAGCCGCAGTCCTTTCCCTGGTGGAGAACCTCCAGAGGCGGGAGCTCCATTTCTTTGAGGAGGCCCGGGCCTTCCTGGCCCTTCAGGAGAAGTTCGGGATGACCCAGGAGGAGGTGGCCCGGGCTCTGGGCATAAGCCAGGCCCAGGTGGCCAACAAGATCCGTCTTTTGCGTCTCTCTCAAGAGCTCCGGGAGATTATTTCCCGGGAAAAGGTGGGGGAGAGGCAGGCCCGAGCTCTTCTCCGGCTTCGAGATCCCGAAGAGCAGAAGGCGGTGCTGGAGGAGATTTTGAGGCGGCGTCTTGATTCCCGGGCCGCAGAGATGCTGGTGGCCAGCAGGCTCCGGAAACGGAGGAGGCCGCCTGCTCCCCGGGCGGTTAAGGACCTGCGCATTTTCCGCAACACCTTCCGCCAGGCGGTGAACATCCTCCGGCGGGGAGGGATTCGGGCCGAGATGACCGAACATGATGAGGGGGGAGTTCTCGAGGTCCATGTGCGCATATGGTACGGCCATGGGGAGGGGCGGTGGAGGTAGGGTTTTCGCCATTGCCAACCAAAAAGGGGGGGTAGGCAAGACCACCACTGCGGTCAACCTGGGTGCGGGCCTGGCCCTTCTGGGGCACCGGATTCTTCTTCTGGACCTCGACCCCCAGGGTAATGCCACCAGCGGTCTTGGCGTCCCCCGGGAGAGGCTTGCCCTGGGCACTTACGAAGTCCTTATGGGGGAAGCGCGGGCCGAGGAGGCTATTTGGAAGACGAAAATTGCCAATTTGTTCCTTATGCCGGCTCTTCCCGATCTGGCCGGGGCGGAAATTGAGCTGGTCCCTCTTCCCCAGAGGGAGACCAGGCTGCGTGAGGCGCTGAGGGAGGTAAGGGAGGGGTATGACTTCGTTCTCATAGATTGTCCCCCTTCTCTCGGCCTTCTTACCCTCAATGCGCTGGTGGCCGCAGATGGGGTGATCGTGCCCATCCAGTGCGAGTATTACGCGCTGGAGGGCCTCTCCCGGCTACTCTCCACCATCAAGGCGGTGAAGGCCCACTGGAACTCCTCTCTGGAGATAGCCGGGGTGGTACTCACCATGTTCGATGGCCGGACCAACCTGTCCATCCAGGTGGCCGAAGAGGTCAAAAGGTTCTTCCGGGACCGGGTGTTCCGGAGTGTGATCCCCCGCAATGTCAGGCTCAGCGAGGCCCCCAGTCACGGCCTGCCGGGAGTGCTCTACGACTCCCGCTCCCGGGGGGCGGAGTGTTATTTGGAGCTGGCGAAGGAGGTGTCTGCCCTCTTTGGCCACCAGGCGCGGGTTGGGACGCGGGCTTGAGGCCCTCCTGGGTCCCGGACCGGCCGAGGAGGTCCGGGAAATTCCCCTTGGAGACATAGAGCCTTCTCCCTACCAGGCCCGGGGGCGGATGGATCCCGGGAGGATGGAGGAACTTGTGGCCTCCATCCGGGAGCACGGCCTCCTCCAGCCGGTGCTGGTAAGGCCGAAGGGGGAAAGATATGAGCTGGTGGCGGGGGAGAGGAGATGGCGGGCGGCCCGGGAGGCGGGCATGGAAAAGATTCCCGCCCTGGTCCGGGTGCTGGACGACCGCCAGGCGCTGGAGATCGGCCTCGTGGAAAACCTCCAGCGGGAGGATCTCAACCCTCTGGAGGAGGCCCGCGCCTACCGGCGGATGATGGAGGAGCTCGGTTACACCCAGGAGGAGGTGGCCCGTCGGGTGGGCAAGTCCCGGGCGGCAGTGGCCAATACCCTGCGCCTTCTGGCTCTAGAGGAAGAGATCCAGCGGTGGATAGAGGAGGGGAAGCTGACCGCCGGCCATGCCCGGGCTCTTCTGGCCGTACCCGGGGCCCGCCGCCTGGCCCTGGCCCGCCGCTGGGTGAAGGAAGCCGCCTCGGGCCGTCCCCCCTCCGTCCGGGAGGCTGAAGCCATGGTCAGACGGGCCCGGATACAGCGAGAGGATTGGGTTTCGGCTCTGGAGCGAGAGCTGGAGGATCACCTGGGGACGAAGATCCGTCTTCGCTGGGGCCGGCGAGGAGGCAGGCTGGAGCTTTTCTTCTCCGACAGCCGCCAGTTGGAGGACTTCTTCCGGCTGGTCACGGGACGAACCTTCACCCTCGAGATTTGATGATCACGGGTACCCTCATAAATGCCGCCGCAGTGCTGGCTGGAGGCACACTGGGCGTTTTCCTGGGACGGCTGGGCCGGGGCAATCCCGGGGGATGGCCGGACAGACTCCGTCAGGCCATAGGGCTTTTCTCCCTCTATCTGGGACTCCGCCTGGCCTGGGAAACCGACAACTCCCTCCTTCTCCTGGTTTCGCTTCTGGGAGGAGGCCTTCTGGGATCCCTTCTTCGCCTCGAGGACCGGCTCTCCGCCTGCTCTCGCCGGAGCGGGCGGGGGGAGGTGGCCGAGGGCTTCGTCTTTTCGAGCCTCCTTTTCTGCTCCGGCCCCCTCACCCTTCTCGGATCCATAAGGGATGGCCTGAGCGGGGACATTTCCCTCCTGACCATGAAATCCCTCATGGATGGGCTCAGCTCCATACCCCTGGCCGCCTCTCTGGGCCCGGGGGTGCCTCTCTCCTCCCTTTTCATCCTTCTCTACCAGGGCGGAATAGCGGTTGCCGCCGGTTGGGCGGGGAAGGAGATTCCCTCCGCCTCGGTGGAAGCCATCTCCGGGGCGGGAGGAGTGCTCATAGTGGGGATAGGACTACGCCTTTTAGGGATGGCCGCCGTTCCCCTGGCCGACTTCCTTCCCGCCATGCTCCTGGCCCCCGTTCTGGCTCTGTTCTGGCGCTGAGCCGGCTCGAGTACAGCGGCATGGAAACGCCACATTTCCGCTTTGCCAGTTCCACGTGTTACATTACGGTGTAACCAAGGCCTGGAGCCGATTGGAGCGGCTGAGTTTGGCGCCCGGGGTTTCCGGAGGGGGAGAGAGCGCATGTCACTGCCGGGCCGGGTGCTGGCTTGGGTGGCATTCCTGCGGCGCTTCCGTGGTCGTGGACGGTTAAGCTGCGCCGGGCTTGGCGCCGGTAAGCCCCCATCGCCCAGATCGCTAGGGAGATGTCGTCCCGGTTCCGAACCGGGCCAGAGCCTGGATTTTTCATCGGTGGATGGCGTTGCCGGGCGCATGGGAGTATAGTTGGGGAACGATTTTTGCCTCCCACCTTGCAAAGGCTCTGGTGGGGGGCTCTCCATTGCTGCATTTAGCTGGACAGCGAAGCCGGACGGCGATGCCAAGCGAGCCCAAATGTCCGTAGGGCTGGAGTGAGCCGCTTCGGCCGTAACCCGTTTCAGAGCCGCCGCCCACGCTGCTGGAGACCGTAGGGCGTGGCGGGAAGTACGGATCGCTTGCAGGGAGTGGGGCGGCAGCGCAAACAAGAAGCGGATAACAACTTGCAGTAAAACCACCCCTCTCCAACATTCCGGCGGGAGATTGTATCCCAGCCGGCGAACTGCTTCACCACTGTTCGCCTTATCCCCGGGCTCCTTGGTCTGGACTGGGGGAGGCCCAACTGCTGCGCCTGAGCCACCTCCTGGTGGGCCATTTTTTCATGTCCCTGATAGCGCTGCTCCGGCAACATGAGAGCCTAACCGACCCATGCCGGCAAAATGGCTCGAATACCCCCACTGTGGGCTCCGAAGACCCCATTTTCCCTCCTCAAAAGCGCCTAAAACTTGGAAGCCAAGGCAAGTTCCGCTGACCGTTGCCTCTGTCCCGCCCGGCAATGTTGCCCAGGCCGCTTCCCAGGCTCACCCCGGGATAACCCCAATACCTGGCGCCACCGGGGCAACAGGGGATTCAGGGACAGCCTCCCCCGGGGAACCGCCCACCGTGCCGGAGAGCGGAACGCAGAACATGAAGGCCTAAGAGCGTCTCCCCGGGAGCACGGAAAAGCGCCCGCTGACCTGAGGCATTCCTCCCCTCCACTGGCGCATCCCTCTCCTCTGCTGGCCAGGGTGGGGACAGGTGCCTTGCGGTTCTTGATCCGCATGGCCTTGTTAAACGCCGCTTGGGTGCAGACCTACGCCCTCCGCTGGCGCTGTCCTGTGCCCGGCCTGCGGTGCGAAGGCGGAGCTTCCCCTCCCCTGGAGCGGGAGAGGCGCGAGACCGGCTTTCCCCGGCTCGCCTTAACCTTCCTCCGGAAGGGGTATCCGAGACCATCACCGATAGCAGGGCTCTTGTCCGATTTTTTTGTGGATTTGGTTTTCACGTGGTACATTACGGTGTAACCAAGGAGAAGGGGAGGGCTCGGCCTTGCCGGAGAGCGATTTCGCAGCCGGCTTCATTCTCGGCCTTCTGGTGGGGGAGGGGCATTTCGGGGGGGATGGTCGGAGGCCTCACGTCATGCTGCGCATGCACGTGCGCCACGAGGGGATGTTCCGCTGGCTGGTGGAGGCCGTTCCGGGGTCCCGGCTCTATGGCCCTTACCATCACGGGGGGAGGAGTTATTATCAGTGGGTGGCGCGGGGAGAAGCGCTCCGGCGGCTGATGGAGCTTCTGGAGAGGTTCCCGCTCCGGGAACTCGACCCCCATACGGCTTTCCGGTATGAGAAGATGAAAAGGGATTATGGCCTGGCCTGAAAGGCCCCTCGGGATGCACTGGCTGGATTTCCTCCTCCTGCTCTGGGTGGTGGCGGGGGCTCTCTTCGGCTTCCGGGCGGGGCTTCTGCGCATGGCGCTACGTCTGGGTGGCATAGCCCTGGTCATCTTTTTCCTCCGCCGCTGGGGCCAGCCGGAGACTCTGGCCGCCCTGGCCTCCGGGGCATGGGAGAAGCTCCTCCCTGCCCTGGGAGAGGCTCTTTTCGCCTTCGGGGTGGTAGCGGCCCTGGAGGTCTTGATCCGCTTCCTCCGCTTCCTTCCCGGCATCGGCCTTCTGGACCGGGCGGCGGGGCTGGCGCTGGGAGCAGCCTGGAACGGGGTTCTGGCCCTGGTGGTTCTGGGTTTCCTTGAGCCCTGGCTACGGGAGTGGCCCTTCTGGCGGGAGGCCCACGTCTGGGCCTGGCTGACCCAGGCTAGGGCGGTGGGGATCTGGCATTGAGGCGGCGGGGTTGGAAGCCGTTTGAATCGGAGAAAATCCCGCAACGCGGGCGTCGGGAGGCAGCGTTTGGCCGGTGATCCTGCCCCTGCATCTGGGTGACGTGGTCCGTCTCAAAAAGCCCCATCCCTGCGGGGGAGATCGGTGGGAGGTGCTTCGGGTGGGGGCTGACGTACGTATTCGCTGTCTGGGATGCGGGCGCATGGTTCTTGTCCCCCGCCCTCGCCTGGAGAGGAGGGTGCGGGAGATCCTGAGCCGGTCTTCGGAAGGAGGCTGAAACCGGGACTGGGGTGCTGGAAGCAGCTATATGTCTCCGTACTTAGCTTTAAATCTTGCCATATCCTCCCACTTGATCCGGTGGAGTTCGGAATGGCAGGGAATGCTGGCTTCTCCCAGATGGTCTACCGGCAGGCCGTTTACCCGGCCGATCTTGTAGCCGCGGCGCTGGATCTGAAATGCGAGATCGTCATCTCCGCACCACCAGTAAAACCGATTGTCTATCAGCGGCAGACCGCCCAGGGTGTGAGCCTCGCCCTTGATCATAAAGGCCCAGCCGCACATACCTCCATGGCGGTACGTTCCCTCGGTATAGGTGACGCCTAACGCGGGATCCCTACCTTCCGCGATCCGGCGGTGGTAGTTGGGATAGACACACCATAACCGGGGATCGGATCGCAATGCCTTTGCCAGCGTCTGGAGGAAATCCTCACAGATAACGATATCGTTGTTGAGAAAGGCGATGTTGCAAATCGCCGCAGCCTGAAGGGCGGTCAGCCACCCCTCGTTCCACATCTGGTAGATAGTGGAGTTGGAGCGGAGAAAGACCCGCACTCGGTGGTGGGGGTGGGCGGCCAGCCGGGTCAGATAGGTGCGGGTTTCCTCTCCGGAGCCGTTATCGAAAATGAAGATCTCCTCATAGCCTCCGTAGGTATGAAGCTGGGTGATGAGGCTATGGGTGAGGTGTAGCTGGTCTTTGACCGGGATGACCACGTAAGTGGGGATCATTGTTGGATGTGGAGATTTTGTCCCCTCTTTTCCAGGGGCATGAGCGGCGGGTGGAGGCCGATGACATCCTTGCGCACACGGGTTTTCCCGAAGCCCAGTTGCTCGGCGTCAGCCGCGTAACAGGGATCGTCGGACATCCCTGCGTCCGGGTCGGTTCGCCATCGAACCCTGCGGAACACCTCTCGCCGGATGAGGAGGAAACCGGCCGTGTTCCAGTGTTCCTCCACGGGGAACGGGTAACCTTCCACCGCTTGACCCCGCAGGCCGTAGTGGGGGACGGTACCGCCCACGATGGGGTGATCTACGGCCAGCAACTTGGAGAGGCAGTCCCCGGGAGGGGTGAGGTCGGTGTCAAGGAAGAGAATGTGGGTAGCGCGGGTGCGCATCCCGAACTCTATGGCCAGGTTGCGCCCCGTGGCGATGTAGAGTAGGCGATTGGAGCTCGAGATTTCCCTGGCTCCGTCGTCAATGGCAAAGGTCCATACCGTGGAGGGCAACTCGCTCAGGCGCCGCCGGAGGGGGCCGAAAGCGTTGTCGCGGCCCTGTCCCACCTGTATGGCGCAAAAAAAGTGGAGTTCCGGGTAATCGGCCATCATCGCCTCGGCGTTCGCCAGCCAGGAGAGCTCTTCCGCTCCGTTGCATTTGTAGGCGGCTACCGTGCTGGCCACTACTATCATTTCCGTCCTCTCCTTGTCCCCGGCCATTTTATGCTTGCTCCTGGGCAGTTGGCCCGGGTTTTTAGGCGGAAGCTTTTGCGGTTTCAGGTGATGGGGAAGTTCAGTGTCCCCGGAAGCAGTCTGGGTCCATGTGCCGGGGCCCCTGACAGGCCCTTTCTTTAGGGCCCCAGAGGCTTTTTATGTACTCGACCACATCCCGGATCTCTTCGCGGCTCAGCTCTCCTTCCCAGGCCTTCATGCGGGGGTTGCGGGGGGAGCCGGTGGCGATGAATTCCACGAGCTCTTCGTCCGTGTGGTGCCAGGCGTGGGCCGAGCCGTCGAGGGGTGGAGCAAGGTAGCGGCCCTGCTCGTCCACCGCCTGGGGGTGGCCCGGACTTTCTCCCACCCCTTGGGGGCCATGGCAGCCGATACACTTGGCCTCGTATATCTTTTCTCCTCTGGCCACCCGGGCTTCGTCCAGGGGAGGCAACGATTGCTCCGGGCTGCCAGGAGAGGAAGGAGTGTTGGGGGGAGTGTTTCCCGGACCGGTTAGGGCCACAGCCACCAGAAGCGCTACCGTCAACGCCCCCAGCCCCAGCCCCCAGGCCCATCTCCGCCAGCGGCCATCAGCCGGCCTTCTCCTGGACTTAGACGCCATGAACCCCGTTCTCATTTTATACCCCGATGGGGTATACAGCAATCGCGTGTCCTAAGTAGCTACTCCAGCGCACGCGGGCGCGGCTCCGGGGGATCAGTGGCTCAGGCTGACGGCTTCCGCCCCGGGTCACCGCTGCTCCCCCGTGGAGCGGTGCTGATCTTCAATTCGCAGGGGCAGAGGGAGTAAACGGCCGACTGACGGTGGAAGGGTCGCCGTCAGAGACATAGCGCTGTTCGGGGTGGCGGTCGAAGTGGGTTATCCACCGCTGGAGGTTGGCCTCCGGGGCGAAGCGGTCATCCACCGCCTGGATGCGGGGAATCCGGTAGGGGTCGAATTCCGGGCTATGGGGGGAGGGGGAGGGGCCGGCACCCACCAGGAGAAAGGCCTCCATCCGGTAGACCGTATCCTCAAAGAGACCTTCCCTGGCCACCTCGGGATGGGCGGGGTAGTTTCCGAAGGGAAGGGCCAGGGTGCGGAGCTCGAGTTCCGGAACGGACTGCCTCAGGAGCCTGGCCAGTCTTCCCATTTCCGCCCGGGTCTCCTCCGGGCCCAGGCGGCCGAGGTCGGCATGGGTCAGGGTGTGGTGACCCACCTCGAAGCCCTGCTCCAGAAGAAAGCGGATCTTCCGGGGCCAGTCCTCCTCTCCGAAGGGGCGGTCGTTCACGTAGAAGGTGGCCTTGAGAGACCAGTCGGGATGCTCCCGGTGGAATTCGAGGATCACCCCCACCGCCGAGCGGGGATCCACCGTTCCCCGGACGGGGTCGAGGTAGCGGAACTGGCCCGGGCTTCCGTCATCGAAGGTGAGGGCCACCGGGGAATATCCGCGGGGGATGGAGATCTTCCCCTCCGCTATCTCGGAGACGTTGACCGGCCGGTACCCCCGCCGGTAGAGCTCCTCCAGGTCCCGGCGGAGCCCCTCCGGGGTGCGGGACCACCTCTCTTCCCTTTCCCCGATCTGGTGGTAGGCCACGATCATGATCTTTCCCAGTTCGTTCGGCGGGAGGGGGCCGGGGGATTTTTCCCGGGCTTTCTCGATGAGGAAGTAGTCTACCCCCGGGGTATAGACGTTTCTCGGGTTCCAGAGGAGGAACTGGCGGATGCCCAGATCGGCCAGGGCCCGGATCTGGGCCTCCACCTCTGCCTTGCCGTAAGGGATTCCGTAAAGGGAGAAATCCTGGATCCAGGGCCGGTGGCGGGAGATCTCCACCCCCGGGGTCTTGGCCAGGCCGTTCTTCATGGAGTGGTACACGGTCTCGTAAGGCCGGGCGTTGGGGTTAGAAAGACCGAAGAGACCTGGGTTGTAGTGGGAGGGGTAGACCATGGGGGAGATAAAGTCCACGATCCGGGCTATCTCCCCGTATTCCTGCCCGATCTTCATGTCGTCGGTCACCGTGGTGGTAAGGCCGAAGACGTCGGCCGAAACGGCCACTCCGAGGGGAGAGAGCTCCTCCTTGGCGTAGCGCAGAAACCCTGCTATCGCCTCGTCCTCTCTTTTCGGGAGGTGTCCAGGGTGAAGCCCGGGATGTCCTTCTCCGGGAAGCGGACGTAGTCGAACTGGATCTCCCGGAAGCCCGCCCTGGCCGCCTCTTTAGCCACCTCCACGTTGTAGCGCCACACCTCCCGGGAAAAGGGGCTGGTCCAGGTGAGGTTCCGCCGGTCCCGCCAGAGCTCCCCGTTCACCGTCACCGCCCACTCCGGCCGGGCCCGGGAAAGGAGGGGGTCGCAGAAGACCACGATCCGGGCGATGGGGTAAATCCCGTTTTCCTCCAGCGTCCGGATCAGGGTACGGGGGTCGCGGATCTTTCGGCTTACTGCGCCGATCTCCTCGGCCAGGGGGATGTCCACGGAGAAGCTGATGCGGCCATCGTCGTCTTTGACGTCAATCACCATGGCGTTGAGGCCTGAAGAGCGGGCGAAGTCCAGGAGCTGGCCGAAGCGGACCGGATCCCCCGCCGTGTAGCCGGTGAGATATAGCCCCCGCAGGAAGCGGGGATCGGTAAGGGGGAGAGGCTTCGACTCCTGATCGGGGGAGGGGGTACCGATATTGGAAGAGGTGGAGGTGACTCCGGGCGCGGTGGGGGAGGAGTGGGTGGTGGGCGGCGGCGAGCTCTCCCCCGGAGCGGGTGCGGGACGACCCGAAGCGGGGAGGGAGGCAGTTTTCCCTCCCCTCGGCTGCCCCGTCCAGAAAAGACCCAGGATGCCCAGCCCGAGCAGGAGCAAGGACAAAGCCAGGGCCCGGGTGAAGGGTGTTCTTTGGCCCGGGAAGTACGAGGCTATCCTTCGGAAAACCTTTCCCTCCAGAGGTTGAAGTTCCCCCGCTCCACCAGAACCCGCCGGCAGTCCTCGCAGACGCAGGCACACGATTCGTAGACCCGGTCCCAGTCGGTGATCAGCCCGCAGAGTTTCTCCGCCGGGACCTCCCGGCCGCAGATGCTACACCGGGTGCAGTTTCGATCCATCTTTATTACCTCCTCCATCTCAGCCTCCGTAATTTAGATCGGAAAGAAGCCGGCGTCTATGAGGATTTATAGGAAGCAGGGAGGAGGACTTTCCTCGGGAGACGCTTGGCGTCTGGCCCGAGCGGCGCTTGCGCTCGAGGGCGGTTGATCAGGCCATACCGGTTGCACGGTCCGCTAAACCAGGTAGTACGAAGCACTATCCGGCGGC
>Ga0197143_1001972_pt1 | contig 16115 bp, 17 predicted proteins | sample GBS70_MetaG_FD_148603 | JGI IMG/M metagenome (GOLD analysis project Ga0197143, IMG submission 148603) | Sediment microbial communities from Great Boiling Springs, Gerlach, Nevada, United States - GBS 70_MetaG | ecosystem: Environmental > Aquatic > Thermal springs > Hot (42-90C) > Sediment...
AAATTCAAGGCTCCTGATGACACCTATCCTGCCTATACTCCTAAGTACTACATGGGTGGTTTCTCCTGCATTGACTGCCACAGCCCGCACGGTAACCCTCAGAGAATTCTCGGCGGCTATCCTAAACCAGGAACAACTGAGTGGAATGATCTTGCCGCTCAAAGAGGAATTACTGAATTTAAGGTGGCTAAATTAGGAACAACTATTGCCCCGAGCCAGGTTACAAAGCTGGTTATTGCCAACCCAGGTCACTATCCTCAGTATCCCAGTGATCCTTGGGGTCCGACCTTCCCGGGTGGCAAGTGGATACTCGTTGAGAACCCGGACGTAGAAATTGTTGATGGGCAGGAAGTCAAGGACTGGGATGTCAGTGCCTATTATGGCTATCCGGTAAACAAGATGGCTTACGACTGGGACTTTCCCTTCGGTCCCAACAACGATTCAACCAGAACCCGCGTGGTTAAGCCCTCCGGGTCTGATTATATAGCCATTTTAACGGTTAATGAGTTCTGTGCTGACTGCCACGATGGTAATGCCGGTCGTTCTACACTTCAGGCCAAGCTCTACAGTGAAGACAGGGCAGCTCGCGGAGATACCGATCCGTACGACATCGGTTACGGTCACGACACCAACCCGCGCCACTGAGCTCGCCAGATGAAGTTCAACCCGGAGGCTCCGGGTCAGTATGAAAACAACTTTGGACCGCACTGCCGTAACTGCCACAATGGTGCGAGCGGCTGTGAATGGTGCCACGATGTAAACGGCGTAACTCCGACCGGTGCTAAGACGACCAGCGCCGAGTTTGCTGCTGCAACCACGGATAAGGCCCTGGCTGCCGACGATTCAACTAACAAGACCTACTACGATGCTTATGAAAGCTGGACTGTGGACCGCTATGTTGAGTGGCCAACCGATTGGGACACCACTGAAGCTGCTGTTTCGTATGCCTGTGCTGACAACGGCTTCTACTGGCCACACAGGACCATGGGCTTCATGATGCTCAAGGATCAGCTCTTCGGCCTTGACTTTGATGGAACTCCTGTTGCTGTCGGGGAAGTAAGAGACGGTTCTGGCGACTTTGATGGCGATGGAACGCCTGATTGGGATGAACCTTACTGGAGAAACGGTGACAACACGACTCCGACCTTCTGGGGTCAGCCCGCACACGATCTTGATTCCGTCTGTCTCGATTGCCACAACCCGACCATCTGGAATGCAACTGCCTACAACGACTATGTTGACGATCCTGCTGATCCGAACGACAACTACGACAACGAACTCATCCTCAGAGGACTGCCGTAAACAGGCGGCTTAGCAAAGATGCCGAAAACCCCCGTGGGCTTAAGGCCCGCGGGGGTTTTTTTAAAATTTAAAATCCTATGAGTAAATACAGCAGCAAAACGGCAAAACAAGGGGTTCAGTTGGTAAAGAGGAAAAAGAAAAGGACACTTGCTTTTTATGCTTTTGCACTTTCGGGTGCTGCAGCCCTTATGTATGAGGTCATCTGGACAAGGGAGCTTTCACTTCTTTTCGGTAGTTCGGTTTACGCGGTTTCAACCATGTTAACTGCCTTTATGGCAGGGTTGACTCTTGGAGCTTACATAGGTGGCAGAATTGCCGACAGGGCTAAAAACCTTTTTTTTGTTTTTGGTTTACTGGAGTTCGGAATAGGAATTTTTGGTCTGATTACATTTCCTCTTATCAATTTTATTTCTCCTGTTTATTTCTACATCTATAACTTTTTTCATCAGAACTTTTATCTTTTTTTCTTAGCTCAATTTACGCTGGCTTTTATGTTCATGCTTATTCCAACTTCCTTGATGGGGGCTACGTTTCCTGTTGTCTCGAAAATCGAAACCAGACGGCTTGAGGAGCTTGGTGAAGATGTTGGAAGTGTTTATTCAATTAACACCCTTGGTTCAATTATTGGGTCCTTTAGCGCTGGTTTTCTCATAATTCCAGCTATTGGAGTTAAAAACGCTACGCTTGTCGCGGCAGGGCTTAACATAGCGGTTGCCTTGATTATGCTTGTCCTTTCTAGAAAGAGTACAAGCTACTTACTGGGCGTTCTTTCTTTATTTTCAGTTCTTGTAGCTGTTATGTATATAGTACCTGAAGATTACTTCCCGTTCAGTTTTTATCATGTGCACCGCTACAAAACTTATGATCAGTATTTGGAACAGAAAAAACAGATAAAGCCTGTGTTCATTAAAGATGGCCTTTATGGAAGAGTGGCTGTAATGCAGGATAGCTATGGTGATTACTTTCTTGCAAATGATGGAAAAATAGAGGGAAGCACTGTTATTACCGATCAAAAAACAACCTCACTTCTGGCTCATCTACCTCTTTCGTATGCTCCAAGGAAGGATAAGGTGTTAATAATTGGTCTGGGGACCGGGCAAACATTAAGAGAAGTCTTAAGACATTCTGAAGTGCGTGAAGTCATATGCGTGGAAATCAATCCGGATATTCTTCAGGCGGCTGCCTATTTTGTGCCCGAGGAGATACTTGAAGATCCTCGCGTCAGGTTTGTTATTGCTGACGGTCGCCATTATCTGAAGCTGACAAAAGAAACCTTTGACGTTATTTCAAGCGAACCTTCGTATCCTTACTCCCAGGGAGTTTCCCAGCTTTTTACTTATGAATTTTACCAGCTTGTAGAGAAGCACCTTGAACCTGATGGCATCTTTTGCCAGTGGATTCCACTGTATCTGCTTTCGGGCAATGAATTCTTTTCGATGATTAAAACCTTTGGAGCAGTGTATCCGTATTTTGACGTCTGGCATGCCACAATACCGAATCTTCCGCCTGGAAAAATTCCTCTTGATGGTGATGCTGTGTTTATTGGAGGCAAAATGCCATTGAAAAATGTAGAAACGATAAAGAAAAAGACTCTTCAATTAATGCCGCTTAAGGAAGATTTTTCTTTTCTTGGAAATCAGGTTTTGTTTTACCGGTATTTGAATGATCCCGGTATTTCCCTAATTACTGACGATTTAAACATTCTGGAATTCAGGGCACCTTTTAACCATATCGTAGGTACATCTTCATCGCTTTAGGATATTTTAGGGTCCCGGTGATATGAAGGTCGGGGTTCCCTGCTGGTTCAATTTTTCCTGCTCGAGCATTGCTTTTATCAACGGACTTCCTTCAACATGACAGAACACACAGTTATGACCACCAAAAGAACCAGCGTGACAGAGGCAGTTCAGATATGGATTGCTGCGGGCTGCTTTTTGATGTTCTATGAACCACTTTTCGTAGGGACCATGCATTTCTCTACCAGTCTCAGGGTGGCATCCGCAAGCTCTTTTCGAGGTGGCTCCATTTTCGGCATGGCAGCGTACACAGAGGTTTCTGTTGGCGTAAGAGTTTTTAGCGTGCTGCCTTATGAACAGTTGCGGGTGTGGCATTACGGTACCGTGACAAGGTGTGCAGATGGCGTCAACCTCTTTTGGATGGCAAACGTTATAACATCTTAAGCTTCCTGCGCTTATTTTTTGAACCAAAATCTGGTTTTCTACTGCTGATTCTGAGATCGTCACGTCGCTTTCGTGACAACGAGTACATTCTTTGACAGCAAAAGCTCTTCTACCATTGTGACAGCGGATGCAAAGCTCTTTTGAGGAAAGGTTTTCGTCCCTGTGTCCTGAGTAAATATGGCAACGGTTGCATCGAATAAACTCTTCAGGGTTTAAAACAAAATCGGAGTGTCTGACCTTGCTTATGCTTCCAACAACTTTTGTTTTTATTCTGGAGTGGCAATTAAGGCAGGCTTTATAAGATACGAAGACGGACTTTGTTTCTTTTAGGATGCCCGCAGCTACAAGCAGATTACGCCCTTCTCTAGGGAGGCTTGCCAGTTTACCTGTTAAACCAGGATCCGTGTGGCAATTTATACATCTGACTTGCTTATGGGCTTTTGACTGTTTGTGTTCCCGGATCGGTTTATCAAGCACGTGGCATTTCTGACAAAAATCTGTTTCGTAGTGGGTATAGAAATAGGTAAAGATAAGTGCAACTAACGCAAATAAAGAAAGAGCAAGACGGACCGTTTTTTCAAAAGGCGTTAACTTTCGCCTTGCTCGCTTTTTGATGACCTTTTTTATGCGCCTGTTTTCCATGTAGGAGGCAAAGGAAATGAAGGAAAAAACCAGAAGCAGAACAGCAAAAACCAGGATGACAGATATGATGGCGAGCTGTTGACGGTATTCGTATGGATCGGAAAGAAACATTTGTAGCTGACGTAAAAGTACTTGTATTTGAACGTTAAGCTGGGCAATCATAAAAACGTTCATGGTGACCTGTACCTCTGAAGAACTTTTTCCGGTGTCCAGAAAGTTCCGAAGTTGGGATGAACATGCTTAATATGGCAGTTTGAACAGCTTCTTGAGTCATGGCATTTCAAACATTTTTCTGTTCCATAATGGTTTGCTTGTTTACCGTGGATTTTTAAAAAACCGTCGGGGTGGGGCATCGTAAGACCATGGCAGGCATCGCACCTTTTCTGATCGTGACAGGCATAACACGCCTTAGCGTTTTCTTTTCCTGTGGTTTTCCAGTGGATGTAAATCCAGGATTCAGGATGCGGAAATTCGATATTAAGTGCTGTTATCATTACATGACAGGTTGAGCAGAAATTTTCCTGGTGGCAAATCATGCATTTGTTAGATCTCTCTGCCCCATGGATGTTTAAATAGTTATCTGGATGAAATTTTCCATAAGCTTCCAGATTTACGGCAAGCAGTTCTTTTTTGCGTCCCGGATGGCACAGGCTGCATTCGGCATCAGCTTGCTGGTTGTTATGGCAATCAAGGCAATCCAGCATTGAAGGTCGGGCATAATTGTGGTTTTTTATGGCGTGGGCAACGCCACCATGACAGCGTAGACAATCTCTGTTTTCCTGAAGAAAATCGAGGTGCCTGACCCTTACCTTGCCTTTCAGGGTCTCGGTAAGCACGTCCTGGTGGCAGTTCAGGCAGATGAGGTTGTTAAATGACGAATTTTTGCTGACTGTACCCGATACAAAAAATGAAAGGAGATTTCTAAGGGCTGTAAATTCGCCGCTCAAAAAATTTGCCGCACCCTTTCCGGGGTGACAGGTGCCGCAGCTGAAACCTGAATGCTCAAAATAAAAATGGGCTTTTACGTAGGGTCTTATTTGGTGACAGGCACTGCAGAAGGTATTCTTTGATAGGCTTAAAGCGTAAAATGATTGCAACAGGAGAAGTGCCAGGAAAATTACAAGGTAAAAAATATATCTTTGCTTTTTTGATGATCTAAGAAAACCGGGGACAGAGTCGATCATGCACTTTCACAGTTAAATTATAATCGATGATTGTTAATTCAAAAACTTAGCAGTATTATGGAAGACAAAAAATTTTGTGAATTTTGCTTGTAAAAAATTTTCTAGTTGCTATTATTTGTTTAAAATTCTACAATAAATCCCGGATATGTTACCTAAAATTTTAGGAAGGTTAACATGGCGCCTAAATTCGAACCACAGATACCGGAAGTCATCCTTGAAAGGTTAGCTCTTTACCACTGTTTGCTTCAGGAATGGTTGATTACTAATAAGAATAAACCAATAACATCCAGAGATATAGCCGAAACCCTTGGATTTACAGATGAAACTGTCAGAAGAGACCTTTCCTTTCTTAAAAAAACAGGAGGAAAGCCGGGTGTAGGTTATGATCCCCAGGAGCTTTTTGAGATTCTAGGAAGAATTCTTGATATAGAGGACAGGCTACCGGTTATTTTTGTTGGTAAGCTGAGTTTACTCGAATCACTCACAGATGTGTTAAATTTTGCTCGTTTTGGCTTTTTTATTGAAGGGGTTTTCTCCGATCAACCGGACGACGTGGGCAAGATTTATTATGGGTTTAAGGTGAGGTCGCTGGATGAACTTACAGCAGAAACCGTTCCACCAAACTGCCGTCTTGCAGTGGTAATGGTTCAACCTTCGTTTTTAAACTACACAATGAACAGGCTAAAAGAAGCAGGCATAAAGGGGATTTTGAATTTTACTCCATCGGTGGTTAACACCTTTCCTGAAGGAGTAGCAGGAATACAGCTTCGCTATCCCTGTTACCTGAAAATTCTTCAGCACAAGACAAAGACGCAAGCTTAAATTCCGTGTCTGGTTTTAAAGCTAAACAAACTGGTCGCAAGCTTTTTTTTCAAGGTTGTTTCCTTGAGAGTTATTAAAAGAGGTGGAAACCAGTATATTTTTGCTTTTCCAAGGATTTCCTCTTTTAGTTGTTCACTCTCATCACAAAAAATAAAAATCTGTGCTGCAGGACTTATCAAAAGAATGCTTATTAGGATCTGCTCTCTTTCTTTTTTCAGAACACCGTAAGGAAAAAAAGCTGCTATAAAGTCAGCGGAGTTTTTTATTGCTAGATTTCTTTTAAAAAATGAAAAAGCCTTTTCTTTGAAATGAGATGCTAATTCCTGATTTTTTTCAAAGACTTCAATTAAAAGCCAGCAGCAGCTGTAGTAATTAATTTTAGAGCTGAAGTGCTCATAGATTTCAAAGCCGCTTTTTTTAAGTCGTTCCAGTGCAAAGCGGATATCTTCCTTTCTTTTCTGGAGATATAAATCGTTGTTCATCTTTTAATTCTAGTTTAGCAAAACCATATGGTAGTAAAATCTAACTGGGGTGAGGAAAATGGTACAGGCATTTATCTTTGTATCTGTAACGCCCGGAAAGGTGAAGGAGGTACTGGAAAAGGTTAAAGGGATTAGTAGCGTTGAGAGGGCATTTGCTGTGACGGGACCGTATGATTTGATTGTCGAGGTAACTGGAAATTCTATCGATGAGATTGGCAGGTCTGTGGTATCAAGCATACAGTCGATTAATGGAGTGGAAAGAACGTTAACTTCAATCGTAGTTGACATCTAAATGGTAACAAAGCAGGAAGCAAGGCGTCTCATTAAGGAAAAAAGAAAACAGATAGACAGAGACTGGCACATAAGGGCGTCTGTTGAACTTTGCGAAAGGGCTGCCAGGTGGTTGTCGGATGCTGGTTTCAGGATTGTTTCGGTATTTCTTGGGTACAATGGAGAGCCGCTGACCGACTTTCTGGTTGCCTACTGCCTTGCCACAGAAAAAGAAGTATATGTTCCGGTTGCCGATTACAAGAGAAAAATCCTCTTTCACGCCCGCCTTTATGATCTAACACGGACAGTTCCAGATTCATACGGCATAAGGATCCCTGAAAACTTTGAAAAGCTTGTTGCACCAAAGGACTTAACGATTGAAGTTGTTTTTTGTCCTGGTCTCGCCTTTGATACTAGAGGGGCACGTGTTGGGCATGGTGAGGGCTTTTACGATAGATTTCTGACGGGTCTAAAGGGTGTGGCAAAGGTTGGACTTGCCTTTGAATTTCAGATGTTTCAGGAACTTGAAACGGAACAAAATGATGTAAGGATGGATGTTATCATTACAGAGAAACGCCTGATTGAGATTTAATTCTGGAAAAGTCGGCCAGGGTTACAAAGGTAAAACCCTTCTTTAAAGCCGCTCTGATAATCATTTCTGTTGCCTGAACGGTTCCTTCGCGTGGTCCTCCTCCATCGTGAAGAAGAATTACATCACCTGGTTTCAAATCTTTTAAGACACGTTCGCATATAACCTGAGGATTCTGAATTTTCCAGTCAAGACTGTCGATTGTCCAGAAGGATACCTGATAATTTTGATTTTTGACAAAGGAGATAAGGTTGTAGTCATATAAGCCCATTGGTGGTCTGAACCAGTAGCATTCTTTCCCGGTTAATCTGGAAATCAGCAAAGCTGTTTTGTTAATTTCAGATGATAATTGGGAGATGGGTCTGTTCTTAAGATTCAGGTGGCTATAAGTATGGTTGCCTATAAGATGTCCTTTTAGGGCAATTTCTCTCAGGTATTCAGGATGCTTTTCGATGTGTTTGCCAATAACAAAAAAAGTTGCCTTGACATTGTATTTATCCAGGATTTTTAGAATTGCAGGCGTATATATACTGGGGCCGTCATCGAATGTAAGTGCTATTATTTTTTCTTTAACACCGTCTGTTCGACGAAAAACAGGTGCAAGGCCCCGAAAGGCAGTTTGCTCCGAAATAAAGTGTAACCTGTCAGAGCTATTGCGAACAAATACCGCTGGCATCCCGCTCCTTACAGGTTGAAGAAAAGGTCCGCTTCCGGTAACTATAGCCGGTCTCTCTTCGGTTCGGTAAAAAGTAGCTGGTTCGATAAATTTAACTTTTCTACTGATTACCGTAAGCTTACCGGGGCTGTATATCCTGTATGTTAAAGAAACTTTTTTGCCATTGAAAAATATTTCCGACCTGCTTGATGTGAGAACAAATCCTTCCTCTCCAATTTGAAGATGGGATATGCTGAAAGGTTCAATTCCTGCTTTATTAAGGGTCCACCCGACCGTTTTTCCAAAAGGAACTTTTATGCTTTTCCCGCTGTCAAGCTCAACAGTTATACTAATTGCAAGATACCAGCCGATAACCGATATAAAAACAATTGTTAGCAATAAAAGCAGTCCGGCATTTTTAAGAGTTCTTTCCATAGGGCAAATAATAGCTTTAATAATGTAAAATTCAAGTTTGAGGTGCTGGTTGGATGAAGTGTCCATTTTGCGGTGCTCCGGATACGCAGGTGGTTGATTCACGTCCCGTTGAAGATGGCTTTACAATTTACAGGCGTCGCCACTGCACCCAATGCAACAGGCGCTTTACTACCTATGAGCGCCGCGAGGTTAGCAAAATGATTACGGTTATTAAGAAGGATAACAGCAGAGAACCCTACAGTCGCGAGAAAATTATTGACGGGCTTCTGTTAGCCACCCGAAAACGACCGGTAACAAGGGAAAAAATAGAGGAAATCGCTAACAAGGTGGAAAACGAGATTTTAAGTGAGGGTGAAAAAGAGGTTACATCCAAAAAGATAGGAGAGCTGGTATTAAAGCATTTGAGGCAGGTTGATGCTGTTGCCTATGTGAGGTTTGCCTCCGTTTACAGGGAGTTTAAGGATATTGAAGAGTTTACTCTGGAATTGAAAAGGCTTCAGGAGGAAGAAATAGAAAAAAGAGGCATAGACGGTTGATTGATTAAGAGCTAGTATGGGCAATTTTCTACTAAATTAATGTATAATTTAGGTATTGAAGCTTCGGAAGCAAGGGCAGGTGTTTAAAGTTTGAGCCGCAAAAATAAAATGTTTTTTGGTGGAATTATTGCTTTAATTCTGGTTGGATATCTTATCTGGTCCTCATTTGCAACCGCCTCGCAGAAAAACGTTTCTGTTAATGAGTTGGTCAGTAATACTGAAAAGTACATTGGTTCCCAGATCAGGTTAACCGGCAAGGTAGCGCCTGGAACGATAAAAAAGGAGGGTAAAACTATTGAATTTGAAATAACGGAAAATGGTGCTAATTTCAAGGTTGTTTACAGGGGCGGTGTTCCTAACTCGTTCCAGGATAATGCTGAGGTTATAGCTGATGGAGAGATTTCTGAAGATGGCACCTATTTTGAGGCAAAAAGCCTGATCGTAAAATGTCCTTCAAAATACACGGCAGGGGATGCTGAAGAAAACAAAAAGTGATTGAGGTGAGTTTATGATTTCAACGGGAATAATTTCGACGTGGTTGGGTCTGTTTTCATCCCTGGTTTTGCTGTTTGTTTCTTTTTCTTACAAACCTGAAAAGGAAAATCTGAGAAGATTGCTGAATTGGCTTGTTTTACTGCCTTTTTTGTTTGCACTGCTTTCCTCCGTGAGTCTGCTCCATGCCTTTCTAACGCGAAATTTTCAGGTAGACTATGTAGCCCGCTACTCAAGCTCTGATCTGCCTCTATTTTATACGGTTACTGCATTTTGGGCAGGTCAGGAGGGATCTCTTTTACTCTGGGTATTTTTACTTGCGATCTTTACGGTTATTTTCTGGTATTCAGCGAGGAATAAGGTATATGCCGGCATTGCTACCGGGATCGTAGCAACAGCTTTAAGCTTTTTTTTCCTGGTAATATCGGTTCCGGCAAACCCTTTCAGGCTTCTGCCTCAGCCAATGAGAGAGGGTTTGGGTCTTAATCCCTTGCTGCAAAATCTGGGAATGGTTTTTCATCCACCAACTGTTTTTTTTGCCTATGCTTTATTTACCTTCCCTTTTGCCCTTGCCCTGGCAGCTCTTCTGACGCGGTCATACGAAAACAGACAGTGGATCAGGGATATGAGACTTTGGACCCTTTTTGCCTGGCTTTTTATTGGAATTGGCAACGTCCTTGGTGCTCTTTGGGCTTATGTTGAGCTTGGTTGGGGAGGCTTCTGGGCATGGGACCCGGTGGAAAATGCCTCATTGCTTCCCTGGTTAACAGGCACTGCTCTGCTTCATTCAATCACCATTTATGAAAAGCGAAAAACCCTGAAAGTCTGGACCTTTATTCTTTCCTTTTTAACATTTCTCATGTGTATCTTAGGAACCTACATTACACGTTCAGGAGCCATAGCTTCGGTTCATGCATTTCAGGCTTCCCCGATTGCAGGCTTTTTCTTGACGGCTATGATAATCATTCTTGTGGTTCCTCTTTTTATACTTGCTGCCAGATATAGGGATTTGAAACCAGTAGATATTGAAAACTATCTCACCCGCGAAGGTACCTATGCCATTGCTAACTGGTTGTTTACAGCCTTTACCATTGTTGTTCTCTGGGGAACGCTATTTCCGCTCTTTTCATCTATTTTTACCGGTCAGGGAGGAGATGAAGGGCTATCGGTCGGGCGTGCCTTTTTTGACAGGTATACATCTCCTATCATGTTTGCCATTGCAATCTTAATAGCTATATGTCCACATTTTGCTTTTAATGGTACCAACCTGAAAAAAATGTTGCGGCTTCTTCTTTTTGGCTTGTTCATAGGCGCAGCGGTCGTTGGTTTAACCTGGAATTTCTGGAGCACAGACATTGTTGGTGCTCTGGCTGGAGTTATCGGATTTGCTGGACTAATAATGACAGCGGCCCTTTTTGTTGAGGACTATCTAAAGTTTAAGGGAAGTTTTTTAAGACGTTTCCTTGCTAATGGGCGGAGATATGGAGGATTTTTTGCTCACATCGGAGCAATTTTAATGTTTATAGGGGTGTTTGCGGCTACGGTGTATAAGGTGGAAACCAACGTCACTTTAAACCAGGGTGAAAGCGCCTCCTTTAAAGACATAAAGATAGTTTATGAAGAGCCTGTTTATTACAAAGGTCCTAATTATGAAAGCTACGGAGTTAAGATAACCTTAATTGACAGTGGCCGTCGCGTTGGCAATCTTTACCCGAGCTTTGCCTTTTACCCGGCAAGCAACCAGCAAACTTATGAGGTAGATATTGATTGGGGAATCTGGCGGGACGTTTACCTATCTCTTAAAGAATTTAAAAGTCAGCCCCCGTACACAGCTACCATTGCCATCAGTCTTGAACCTCTAACCATGTTTATCTGGCTTGGTGCTTTGATTTTATTTTCAGGCACGGTTTATGCCCTGTGGCCGCGCAAGATTGGTTTTTCTTACGAGCAAGCAGATGCAGAACTGGATGATGCTGCTTAGTTTAAATGGAAGCAATTATTGAAATAAAAGATCTTGAAAAGGTTTTCGGACACAAGAAGGCTCTAAGAGGTGTTAACCTCAAAATTTACGAAGGTGAGTTTCTTTCCCTTTTTGGTCCGAATGGTGCTGGCAAGACAACACTTTTAAAATCGATCGCCACAATTTTAAGACCAACAAGGGGCAAAATTTACTTTAGAGGCGAACCTCTCGACGATGATTCGTTAGTTTTAAGAGAGTCAATTGGTTTGGTTTCTCACAACTCTCTTCTTTACGATGACCTTACCGCCTATGAAAACCTTCTTTTTTATGCCCGCATGTATGGTGTTAATGATCACCGTGAGCGGATCAATTACCTACTTCATCAGGTAGGTCTTTATCACCGCAAAGACGACACCGTAAGAACTTTTTCCAGAGGAATGCTCCAACGCCTTGCAATTGCCAGGGCAATTCTTCATGATCCTCCTATTCTCTTACTTGATGAGCCTTATACCGGTTTGGATGCTCAGGCAGCCAGAATACTTGATGAGCTTATAGAAAACCTTAAGGATGGAAAAAGAACTTTTATTATGACGTCGCACGATCTGGATAAAGGCTTTGAGCATGCCACCCGCCTTGCAATTCTCTTTTACGGTGAGGTTGTTTTTGACAGGCGAAAGGAGGAAACCAGCATTGAAGAATTTGAGGGTGAATTCTGGAAGTGGGTAGGACAGCAAGGGTAGGTTTTTTGAGACAGGTTTTATACATTGTTGCCAAAGATTTTAGGGCAGAGTTGCGCACTAAGGAGCTTTTTAATTCCATGTTTTTATTTGCTTTGCTGGCCTTAGTTATTTTTAACTTTTCCTTTGCTGGAAAAATGCCGGTGAGAATACTCGCTGGAGCAATGTGGGTCTCGTTTTTGTTTGCCTCTGTGCTTGGGTTAAACCGTAGCTTTGTTAAGGAACATGAAAAAGGGAGCATAGAGGGCCTTCTTGTCATTCCCTGCGATAGAAGTGTTATTTACTTTGGTAAACTACTTGGAAATCTTCTCTTCATATTTTTGGTAGAGATAGTCTCTCTACCTTTAATCAGTGTCTTTTTTTCCCGAAATGAAATTTTGCAAAAACCCCTGCAGCTATCTGGCATATTGGTGCTGGGAAGTCTGGCAATTTCTTCTGTGGGGACAATTCTTTCAGCCATTACAGTAAATACCAGAACCAGAGAACTATTGCTGCCAATTCTTCTTTTTCCTCTGGTGCTTCCTGTGCTGATTGGAGCAGTAGAGGTTACGGCTTACATTTTTCAACCCAAAGGAACGATCAGTCAGTGGATCAGGTTGATTGCTATATATGATATTATTTTTCTGCTGGTACCTTACCTTTTGTTTGATTATGTGGTGGAGGAGTGATGGGTTTGGACCGAAAAACTCTTGATATGGTTCTTTATGGAATCTTGCTGTTAGGGATGTTCATCTCGCTTTACCTTATTTTTCTTTACGCTCCTCCAGCAGTAAATCCGACCAATAACCAGCCCTGGTACGAGCAAAAGATATTTTATGTTCATGTAAGTTCAGCCTGGACCGGTTTTCTCGCATTTTTAGTGGTAGCAGTTGCATCAATCATCTTTCTCAAAAAGGAGAGTCATCTGGCTGATGTTGTAGCTCAGGTATCTGCCGAAATTGGTGTTATTTTTACAACTTTAACATTAATATCCGGTCCGCTCTGGGCAAAGTCTTTTTGGGGAAAGTACTGGGATTGGTCCGAACCCAGGCTGGTAACTGCTCTCATTCTCTGGTTTCTATATGTTGGTTATCTTATTCTCAGGTCTTCGGTGGGCGAGGACGTAAGGCGGGCGCGTTTTGCTGCCGTTTTTGGCATTATAGCTTTCCTTGATGTTCCCATCGTATTTCTTTCTGTCAGGTGGTACAGGGCATCGCATCCGCCGTTGCTCGTATTTGAACCTGGTGGGCTGGATCCTCAAATGAAGTTTGCGTTTTTCTTTACCCTGTTTGTTTTTACCGTTTTTTATGTTGTTCTGCTACGTAATGGTATCAGGATCAAACTTTTAAGCGATAAATTGAACCGGCTGAAAGAGGTGATTTAAGTTGCAGACCCTGATGATTGCCTATGCTATAGTTTGGGCTGTCATTTTTGGTTATCTTGTGGTGCAATATTTGAGGATAACCAGACTTGAAAGGGAAGTTGAAAACCTGAAAAAAGCAATGGAAAAAAAGAAATCCTGATTTCGCTTATTTTTTATATGCCGCCAGGCCAAGCTTTTTGACCCGATTAATGCATTCCACTGCGCTCTGACGGTCATATTTTTCTTCCTCGTAAAGGGAATCAACAGCAAAGTTTGGTTGATTACAGACCCTGAGCGCATAAAAGTTATCTACCTGATCAATTATCTTTTTATAGCCAAGATAAGAAGAAGCTGGAACAATTGCACTGACGCTTTTCGGACTGTGCTTTCTAACACACCTAATTACGGCCAGCATTGTTTGGCCTGAAGATATTCCGTCATCTACGATAAGAATGTCTTTTCCGCTCATATCTGGCAGTTCGTAGCTACCTCTGAGGCGGACAAGTTCTTCTCTAAGTTCTTTTATCACGCTTTCAACATAATTTTTTAGCTGACTTTCCCGGATGCCAGCTCTTCTTAATACGAGTTCGTCAAATACGCAGGTACTGTCAGAGGTGACAGCACCGACAGATATGTATGGCTTTCCAATAAGCGGAATTCTTCTAGCAATGACAAAATCCACCGGCAGGTTAAGAGAGCTGGCAAAGGCACAGGCAACAGGTATGCCTTTTAGGCCTATGCCAATTACTAACGAAGTATGGGTAATAAAAGATGAGGGTGTTTTTTCAGCAAGATATTTACCTGCTTCTAAGCGATTCTTGAACATAAAAAAATAATAAATCAAATATCAAAAATAACAAACTCTACGCTAGCTACAAAGCTTTTTTTCTTTTGTTTGAAACAGATTGTTCTATTCTTCTGGCAGAGCTTCAATATCGGAGCTGTTTTCCTTAGAGGCAAGCTCCTTAATTTTTTTGGAAACGGATTGGGAAACCTGTTCGGCTTTTTCTTTGATGAGTTCGATTTTTTCTTTGGTAGTTTTTGAGCCTACCTCAAGTGCTTCCTTGATGTCCTGGGCTTTTTCTGCGTAAACTTCCTTTCCCTTTTCGGCATACTCGTTAGCAACCTGCTTGAGAAGTTCTCTTGTTTCTTTGCCTGAACGAGGCGCATAAAGGATTCCAACTATAATTCCGATTAAAAGTCCAACCAGAAAGCTCATAAAGCTAAATTCTTTCCTCTCCATTTTTTTCACCGCCTTTCAGGTTATTAGAAAATTATAACACTACCCTGAATGTACTAGTTTTAGGATTGGTTTGAAATTACTGTGAAAATGAATAGGGATGAAATAAAATAGCAATAATTTTTATAAAGGGTAGCCTGCCCATGGTGAAAAAAATTATTGATCGTTGGCTTGAAATCTATGCTGCCCGGGTACATTCAATGCGGTCTTCGGCTGCAAGGGATTTAATGAGCACAGCCAGCCGCCCGGATATTATATCTTTTGCTGGCGGAATGCCAGCTGAAGAATCTCTGGACGATGAAGCTTTTAGACAGGCTGTTTTAAATGTTGTTAAAAACAGTTCTGGGCGTGCCTTTCAATACGGACCCACTGAAGGTTTTTATGAGGTAAGGGAGCTTGCGTGCAGGCTGATGAGGCGATCGGGACTTAAAGTGCACCCGGATGAGGTGTTAATTACTGCCGGTGCACAGCAAGCCCTTGATTTAATTGCCAAAACCTTTATTGATGAGGGTGATGAAATTATTGTTGAAGCACCTTCTTATGTTGGTGCTCTCAATGCTTTTCGTGTTTTTCAACCTCAGGTAATTTCCGTGGAAATTGAAGATGACGGTATCAATGTGGATTCACTTCAGACCACCCTCCAGTCAAAAAGTGTTCCTCCCAAGTTTATTTACCTCATTCCCAACTTTCAGAATCCGGCTGGAGTAACCATATCCATGGAAAAAAGGAAAAAGATTGCCGCTCTTGCCACTGATTACAACGTGCTGGTGATTGAAGATAATCCTTACGGGGAAATCTCCTTTGAGGGAAAACAGCTTCCAACGCTGCGCAGTATGTGTGATAATGTCATTTATCTGGGCAGTCTTTCAAAAATAATTTCTCCGGGTCTGAGAGTCGGTTGGATTTACGCTCCTCTGCCTATACTTCAAAAAATAAACCTTGCCAAGCAGGGTGCTGATCTATGTTCGTCATCCCTTTCGCAGCTCGTTGCATTGGAGTACCTTTCCCTTATTGATCTTGATGAGCATCTTGAGAAAATAAGAAAGCTTTATAGAGAAAGGTGCGAGGCAATGCTTCAAGCACTTGAGGAATTTTTCCCGGACGAAGCTCGCTGGACAAAGCCTGATGGAGGATTTTTCATCTGGGTAACGGTGGATGCTGAAATAGATACCGGCGATATGCTATCACTGGCTCTTGAGAAAAAGGTAGCTTACATTCCGGGTTCTTCTTTTTACTATGGAGCTGGA
>Ga0197143_1001973_pt1 | contig 16106 bp, 16 predicted proteins | sample GBS70_MetaG_FD_148603 | JGI IMG/M metagenome (GOLD analysis project Ga0197143, IMG submission 148603) | Sediment microbial communities from Great Boiling Springs, Gerlach, Nevada, United States - GBS 70_MetaG | ecosystem: Environmental > Aquatic > Thermal springs > Hot (42-90C) > Sediment...
ACTCACCCGTCCGCCGCTAAGTTAATCAATGGGTTGCCCCCATCAATTAACTCCGCTCGACTTGCATGTGTTAGGCACGCCGCCAGCGTTCGCTCTGAGCCAGGATCAAACTCTCAATGGAAACTTTTGCTTAAAAGCCTACCCATGTTTTCAAAGAGCATTACTCCCCGCGATACCTTACTGCTATAAGCCTTGCGAGGCAAAGTCTACAGGTGGGTGCCTTGGAAGATGCTTAGGCTTCCCCTCCCCTAAGGTTTGGTTTGGGGCATGCACACCACAATCTTCCGCTGGCTCCCTAACTCTTGTTGTTCCCTCAGCTTACTTTAGCAGAAAAGGTATCGCAGAGAAAAATAAAAGAGTGAAGATAACTCTTTTGTTATCTTTTTAAAGAGCAATCTCAGCTTTTAGTTTTATTTTACCACTTTTGAGAACTTTGTCAAGGGATTAAAATTACGAAAATTTGGGTAATTAAAGCCTAAATAAGCCATTTTTGGGCATTGTTTAAGCTTTTTTGTCAATTTTATTAGAAGATTCTGAATAGATTTTTTATATTTACAAGTTCATCATAGGGTCTTTGAACCTCTTTGAGCATGTAATCTTTATATATTTTAACAGAAAGACCTTCAGAAAAAATAGTCTTTATGGAGCCGTCTCGTGATGTAATTTTAATATCAGAGCCTTTAAGCAATAATAAAGTCTCTTTGTGAGGATGCCTGTAAGGATTATCAGGCCCTACGCTTATAATTGATATAGCTGGTGAGATAAGTTCATAAAATTGTTTGTGAGCAGAATGTCTGCTTCCATGGTGTGGAACTTTTAATATATCTGCTCTCAAATGTTCACCAAGTGACAAAAGGGACTCTTCAGCTTCAGTACCGATGTCACCTGTGAAGAGGATTGAGAAACCACCATATAATATTTTAAACACAAGAGAGGCATTGTTATCAGAAGTATTCTGCTCCTTCTGAAATATATAGGACTTTTCAGGATTAAAAACCATTATCCTATAGCCCTTTGCCCTTATGAGATCACCTCTTGTTAAAGACCTCTTAATAACACCATCGTATTCTGAAGAGTACTCTATAAGACCATTATCCCATATCTCTTTAATCCTGAAATTGTCTTTTAATAACTTGAGTCCACCTGTATGGTCTTCATCTGGATGGGTTAATACCAAAACATCTATCTCTCTTCTTCCCTTGTACCGTAAATAAGCCATTGTCTCAATGCCTGTTCTACCTGTATCAACAACAATAACCTTTCCATCTGGCATCTCAATTACCGCACTGTCACCCTGCTGGACATCTAAAAAAGTTACACATAGATTCTTTTCTGTCCTTAATGAAATAAAGAATAAAATCCCTAAAAAGCCTATTATTCCTACATGTCTTGCGATCTTATTTTTATTTATTGCTAATAAAAGAAGGCCGTAAAGAAGTATAACAAAGATAAAAGGAAAAGACAAAACTGGTATCTCCGCAAAGGGCAAATTAGCCAGTACATTAACAATTTTTAAAGCTATATTTATAAGAAGACTTATGAGCTCTAAGCCAAAATAATAACCTGTAAGAAGATAAAAGAGGGATATCAACAAAAGCATTGGCAGAATAACAAAACAGACAAGGGGTGTAACAATAATATTGCTCAGTACACCTATTAAAGGGATGTAATGAAAATAATAGGCAACAAGGGGAAGGGTTCCCATGGATGCAGCAAGGGATATGAGGATGGTGTGGAGTAAAAATCTGGAAATTAATTTTATAGGTCTTCCTTTTTTGTCTGAATCTAGAGGAGGTTCTTTCGTCTTCCAGTACCTAATCTTTTCAAACAGGACCCCAATAGAAAGGACTGCTGAAAAGGAAAGGAGAAAGGATAGGTCAAATAAAGAAGATGGTTCAATAAGGAGGATTATTGTAGCAGCAACCATTAGACCAACAAACCAGTAATAACTCCTGCCAATCACAAGTCCAATAACAAAAAGAACTGCCATAACAAAAGACCTTATTGCAGGAACCTCCATACCAGAAATAATGAGGTACCATGAAAGAAGAGGGATGGTTATCAGAGCCGAGATAAGGTCAATAGATACATAGGTCGTAAGTCTGTGAAAGGTTGAGTAGGGTAACAAAAGGCATATCCTTTTAATGAATATAAAACTCAAAAAGAATAAAATACCGAAGTGAGTTCCTGATATAGCAAGCAGATGGGAAAGTCCCGTCTTCCTGAAGGCCTCTCTCTGGTGTGGATTAATATCTCTGATACCAGTAATCAATGTCCTTGCAAGACCAGAAGCTCTGGGATCGATCAAACCCCAGAAGCTATAAAGTCTCTGTCTCTGGGTCTCTATTTTAGAACTTATATTTGAGGATTTACCAATTATCTTTAGTCTGAGGGGATAACCGATATAATAAGTCTTTCCATAAAGGCCTGGTACAAGAGAAGGTTTTTTTAACCTTAATTTCATTTCTATTTCAGCCTCGGTACCTGGCTCTATCCATTCATTTAGAAAAATCCTCACATCCTCAGGACAGGCATGCCAGTTACATCTTTTTATCTTAACGGCATATTCATATCTACCTGATTCAAGAGCTCTACCTAATAAAAAGACTATTCTTGCATCAAGTTTTTGTGGTAAATCATTAAGGAGAGACCCTTCCTTAAAGTAAGGATAAAAAAGTCCTGCAATAAGAAGTAGCAGGGGTATAAAAAGCTTTTTCCTTATCAAGAAGAATAGCAGGATTAATAGACAGGTAGATATAAAAAAAGGGAAATAAAAAAAGGCGAAATGAGAGAAAATTCCTCCAATAAAAAAAATCAACACCATGCAAGTATTATATTACTATAATCATTGAACGCTCCTTACACAATCAGCAAGGTCTTCAGCTATTTCATTTATCATATCTTCATCCTCACCTTCAACCATTATCCTAATCTTGGACTCAGTACCGGACCGCCTGACAAGTATCCTGCCCTTCCTGCCAAGCCTCTCTTCCGCAAGTTTTATCTTTTTCATTAAAGAAGGTATATCCTCTGGTTTAAGGTCATTTTTAACCTCGACATTAGTCAATACCTGTGGATAGAAGGCAATGCTACTTGTAAGCTCTGAAAGAGATCTTTCATTTTTTTTCATTAAATAAAGGACCTGGAGGGCTGTAATTGGACCATCACCGGTGGAATTATGCTCAAGGAATATTATATGGCCTGATTGCTCACCACCAAGATTATAATTACCCTCAAGCATCTTTTCAACAACATATCTGTCGCCAACCCTTGTTCTGATCATTTTGATTCCAAGACCTGCAAGATAATTTTCAACACCAAGGTTACTCATCACTGTTGCCACCACTGTATGGTGATTAAGTCTTCCTTCTTTTTTCATATCCTGAGCACATATGGCAAGGATGTGGTCTCCGTTTATTATATCGCCCTTTTCATCAATAAAAATGGTTCTGTCGGCATCTCCATCATGGGCAATGCCAAGATGGGCAGAATTTTCAAGAACAGATTTTTTTAAGGTCTCTAAATAAAGGGCACCGCAGTCTTTGTTTATATTCATTCCATCAGGTTTATCATTAATAGATATAACATCAGCCCCGAGTTCTCTCAATAACCAAGGAGTTACCTTATAGGCAGCACCATTTGCCGAATCTACGACAATCCTGAATCCCTCAAGATTGAATCCTCTCGGAACTGTAGATTTTATATATTCAATATACCTTCCCGTGGCATCTTCCAGTCTGTAGGCCTTTCCTATCCTGTCTGCTGAGGGCCTTCCATCAAGGAGCTTATCTTCAAAGACAAGCCTCTCTATGGCCTCCTCTATCTCATCTGGAAGTTTAAATCCGTTGGAAGAAAAACATTTGATTCCATTATCCTCAAAGGGATTGTGGGAGGCTGATACTACTATCCCTGCATCAGCCCTCAAAGCTCTTGTGAGAAAAGCTATCCCCGGTGTTGGAATAGGACCAACAAGTATGACATTCATCCCCATAGAACATATCCCTGATGTAAGGGCACTTTCAATCATATAGCCAGAAAGCCTCGTATCCTTGCCAATTACTATCATATTCCTTCCAGAAGGTTTCCTCAATACATTTGCGATAGCCATGCCGATCCTTACCACTATTTCGGGTGTCATGGGAAGCTCATTTGCCCTTCCCCTTATGCCGTCTGTTCCAAATAATCTCATCTCTCACTCCTGAGAATAATTTTAACCCTTACACTCTCTGGATTTAATTTTATATAATTTATTCCTGGCTCAAGAAGAACAGTAGGGTTAGAGTCAGCTGAAAGATTATCAAGCAATATCTGTTCAGTCGGAATATACTTAATCTTGCTTATCTGAGACCTCAATCCCTCAACCTCCACAAAGGGAGGTTCAACCTTAATGCCTGCTATGGCATATCCCCTGGGTGGTGAACCTGCAAGCTCTGGTCTTACAGGAATCTTTTTAACAATAACCTCATCAAGCCTTATCCTTACACTGGAAGGCTCTATTGCAGTAACTGTAAGGGATGGAGGTAAGATTACATCCCTGCTACTTAAATAAAATACATTCATGCCCCTCTTTGCCTTCGAAAGGTCAACAGATACCTTTATGTCGTAGGGCCTTAGATTTTTTATAATCTGCTCAAATCCTTTAACACTTACCATAACTGTAGATACGCTCTTTGACTCAACACCAAGACCTTTCGGTATATATTTTAATTCCAGAGGCACACTTATTGTGATCTCTGTCTGGCCCTTAACCACAATGAAGAACCACAGGATAATTGCTATAAATAAAGAAGTAAGTTTTAAAAAAGGGTCTTTTTTAAAAAAAACTAATATTGCCTGAAGTCCTCTCATCTCCGCCTTGAATCCTCCTTTGCTGAAAAAAGTCCTGTAAGAAGATCCCTGAGGGTACCGAGGTCAAGATAGGTTTCAAGCTTGCCTTTTATTGCAACAGATATCTGACCCGTCTCTTCTGAAACTATTATTACAATTGCATCTGTCTCTTCACTTAAGCCAATGCCAGCCCTGTGTCTGGTTCCGTAGGTCTTACTTATCTCAGCACCAAGGGCAAGGGGGAGAAAACAACCAGCTGCCACAACCCTGTTGCCTCTTATAATTACCGCACCATCATGCATGGGAGAGGCAGGATGAAAGATACTCACAAGAAGTTCCTTTGAGACCTTTGCGTCAAGAGGTATGCCAATCTCGATGTAATCCTTTAAAGATATCTCCCTTTCAATAACAATAAGGGCACCTATCTTTCGTGAAGCAAGATTCACCGCAGCCTTCACTATCTCATCTACTGATTTAATCTCCTCTGCAGAGGTAAGACCGAATATTGGTGAGCCTCCCATCTGGGCAAGGGTCTTTCTGATCTCTGGCTGGAATATTATTATAAGGGCAATAACAATCTGACTCCAGAAATTATGAAAAAGCCAGTCCATTGTATAAAGTCCAAAGGTTCTTGAAAGGAGAGAGCCTCCAAGGAGTATCACAATACCTATGATAATTCTTCCTGCCCTGCTACCCCTTTTTAAAAAAAGGAGAAACCTGTAGACAATAAAGGCAATAATAAGGACATCAAGTATGTCCTGCCATCTTATCTGATAAAGGGAAAACATAAATTTATTATAACAGATGAGATAAAGCCAGAAGACCAGTTTTGTACTTCTTCAAATTTTCTTCAAATTTATTTGGTAACTTAACTAAAGATGAAACACCAAAGACAGAAAGGAGGAAAGAATGGGAAAGGTCAAGAGTCATAGCATCATCAAGATACTTATCCTTGGGCTTATTATAAGCCTGAGCATCGGACCTTTTATAGCTCTTGCAGGGGAGTCTTTAAGAAGGGGTGAGACAAGGCAGACCCTCTCACCAGAGTTTTTTAAAGATCCCTATGTAAAGAGGGCCTATCAAGTTGCAAAGGAGATACCCTGGGTTCTGGATAGCATCTACTGCTATTGCTACTGCGAAGAATCACCTGTCTTCAGACATAAAAGCCTTTTAAGCTGTTATGTGGACGAACATGCATCCCTCTGAGACATCTGCCTTAGGGAAGCCCTTAGGGCTTCCGAGCTATATAAGAAGGGGTATCCTGTAAAGAAAATAAAGGATACCGTTGAAAGGGAATTCAAAAGATAAGGAGGTTTAAAGATGAAAAGGTTAATACTCATAGTACTTAGTATTCTCTTTATCTCAGGCATTGCCTATGCTAAAGAGTATGAGGTAAAAAAGGCTGTGGATGGATATGAGGTAATAGCAAGGATAGACAGGAATCCACCTGCTGTAGGGAAAAACAATATTACTATCCTCATAACAAGGGACAATACACCTGTAACAGATGCCACTGTGACAGTCCAGTATTCCATGCCACCTATGCCGGGAATGCCACCAATGGATTACAAAACAGATGCCACCCTCAAAGGAAAGGAATATGTAGCCACCATGGACCTGAGTATGTCAGGACCATGGAATATTGCTATTAAGATCAAAAAGGATAATAAGACATCGACAGTTAAATTCAATATTGATGTGAGGTAAGAATTGAAAGGGGTCCTCATCCTCACACTGTTAGTATTCCTTCTTGGTGCCGAAGTAATAGCTGGAAGCGAGGTAACAGTAAAAGAGGCCACAACCTCAGGGGCAGGAGATGAGGACCTCTATCCTGTTTTAAAACTTAATTCCCTTATAGAGAGGGCAAACAAAGAGAATCACGAGATAGTAATGGTAAAGGCGAGGATTGAGTCATCAAGATACCGTATCCCTCAGGAAGGTGCCCTTCCTGATCCAAAGGTCATGATAGGATATGAAAATGAGGGATGGAGTAGATACACCTATGGAGAGATGCCAGGAGCGAGATGGATGGTCTCAGTCTCCCAGACATTTCCCTGGCATGGAAAGTTATCCCTCCAGAAAAAGGCCTCAAAAAAGGAGTCAGATTCAGTGTATGAGCTCTATGAGAGGACAAGACTTTCTGTAATTGAAGAGCTGAAGATAAGGTATTACGAACTCTACTATGCCTGGAAAGGTCTTGACATTATAGAGGAAAAGCTCAAGCTCTTTGAGCTCCTTGAGGAGATAGCCTCTAAAAGATATTCCTCAGGCATGGCACCCCTTGGAGACCTCACCATGGCCCAGACAGAAAAATACATGGCCCTTCAGGAAAAGATAATGTTCAGACAGAAGATAGAATCCCTCCAGGCGAGGATAAATTCCCTTATAGCCAGAGACGCTGGTCTTCCCCTCGGAAGACCTGAAGAATTGATCTCTGAAAAAATAGAGATTAATGAAGAAATTATTAAGAATTCAATAGAGGATTCACCAGACATCAAGGAAAAGAAGAGTCTCCTTGAGGTAAGGGAGCTCAGATATCAGAGAGCCCGTCTTGATTACTATCCTGACATAACACTTACAGGCACAATATCCTTGAAACCAGATCCCTACAAAGACATGTGGGGCCTTACAGTGACTCTGAACATTCCATTATTTTACAGGTCTAAACAGAGAATGGCTATCCTTGAAAAGTCCTCTAAAAGGGATGAGGCCTATCATGAACTTGAACAAACGAGGCAGATGGTGGCTTCAAGGATTCTGGATATCCTCTCCATGATTAAGGCATCAGAGGAGCTTCTGGAACTTTATAAAAAGACCTTTATACCAAAGGCTGAGCAGAGTCTTGAGGCAAATATATCAGCCTACAGGGCTGGCAGGATTGAGCTTGTTCAGGTTATAAAGGCATTGAATTCCCTTCTTGATTATAAACTCATGTACTGGCTTCAGGTTGCAGAGAGGCAGAAGGCAATAGCAAGGCTTGAAAGACTCCTTGGCAGACATCTATCTTACATAAAAGAGGGCATATATGACTCAAAAAAGGATTAGAGGCCTTATTGCTACAGTCTTCCTGTTTCTCTTCACAGCTAATTCCATTGCTGAGGAAAGACCTTCTGTGGAGCTTACAACAGAACAACAGAAGGTAGGCGGCATAAAAACCTATACAGTGAAACCCATTGTCATGAAAAAAACTATACGGACTGTGGGCACTGTTGAGTATGACGAAAGGCTTCTTTACACAATAAATACAAAATTTGAAGGCTGGATAGAGAGACTCCATGTAAACTATACAGGTCAGCATGTAAAGAAAGGCATGCCTGTTGCTGAAATATACAGTCCTGAACTCCTTGCAACACAGGAAGAATTCCTCTCAAGCCTTGAATATCTGAAAAGAGCAAAGGAAACAGGTTCTGAAATTGTCCTGAAAGATGCAGAAAGGATAGTAAAGGCAGCAAAAGAAAGGCTTCTTCTATGGGATATCCCTGAGTCTGAGATAGAGAGGATAGAAAAGACAGGCACACCCCTCAGGAGATTAACCATTATTAGCCCGGCTGATGGGTATGTAACAAAAAAATATGTTGTTGAGGGCTCAAGGATAATGCCCGGGGAGAAGATTATTGATATCGCTGACCTCCGTCAGGTCTGGATCATAGCAGAGATATATGAGCCAGATATAGTCTTTATTAAAGACCTCAAAAAAGCTGAGATCAGATTGAGTTCATCCTCTCTTATATATACGGCAAAGCTAGACTATATTTATCCAGAGGTAAACCCTTCAACGAGGACATTAAAAGCAAGATTTGTCGTACCAAATAAAGAAGGTATATTAAAACCTGGTATGTTTACCGAGGTTTATATAAACATTCCTCTGGGAAGAAGGCTTGCTATTCCTGAAGATGCAGTGATTGATACGGGCTTAAGAAGTGTTGTCTATGTCCAGGTAGATGAAGAGACCTTTGAGCCAAGGGAGGTCCTCCTTGGTCTTAGTTCTGATGGCATGAGGGAGGTTATTAAAGGAATTAGACAAGGTGAAAAGGTCGTGAGTCAGGGTACATTCCTTATTGATTCTGAGGCAAAGCTAAAGGGTATAAAACCCCTTCCATTGAAATAATATGCTCTCAAAAATCATAGAACTGAGCGCTAAAAACAGGTTCATGGTCTTTCTTATGACTGCCCTCCTCATTGCCTGGGGTTACTGGTCCCTCACCCACACTCCTCTCGATGCCCTTCCAGACCTGAGTGACACCCAAGTAATCATCTACACAGAATGGCCTGGCAGGAGTCCTCAGCTTGTAGAAGACCAGATAACCTATCCCATCACTTCAACCCTCCTTGCAGCACCTGAGGTGAGTGTTGTAAGGGGATATTCCTTTTTTGGAAGCTCTTTTGTCTATGTCATATTCCGTGAGGGCACAGACATCTACTGGGCAAGAAGCAGGGTCCTTGAATATCTCCAGACTGCAAGGGCAAAGCTTCCCATTGATGTAAATCCAGTTCTTGGTCCTGATGCAACAGGCCTTGGATGGGGATTCAGCTATGCCCTTATAGACGAAAAAGGGATATACAATCTCTCAGAACTCCGCTCTCTTCAAGACTGGAACATAAAACTTGCTCTTGAGAGTGTTCCAGGTGTATCGCAGGTAGCAAGCATTGGTGGGTTTGTAAGGCAGTACCAGATTATTGTTGACCCTGTAAGATTAAAGGTCTATGGCCTTGACCTCATGGATATAATGGAGGCAGTAAAGAAGTCAAATCTTGATGTTGAGGGTAGGGTCCTTGAGCTTTCAGGTGCTGAATACATGATTCGAGGAAGGGGCTACATAAAGGGCATTGATGACCTGAAGAATACCTATCTCAAATCAGAAAGAGGCATTCCTGTATTTCTTAAAGATGTAGCAAGGGTTGAAGTTGGTCCTGAGATAAGGCGCGGGATAGCTGACCTTAATGGAAAGGGAGAGGTTGTTGGTGGAATAGTCGTTGTGAGATTTGGAGAGAATGTCCTCGATGTGATAAAGAGGGTTAAAGAAAAGTTAAAAACAGAGATAGAGCCATCCCTTCCAGAGGGTGTAAAGGTTATAGTCACCTATGACAGATCTGACCTGATATACAGGGCTATTGATACCCTCAAAGAAGAGATAATTAAGCTCTCCATTGCAGTAAGTGTTGTCTGCCTCGTGTTTCTCCTTCATCTACCAAGTGCCTTTGTGATAATCCTTACACTTCCTGTTGCTATAATCGCCTCTTTCATCCTCATGAATCAATTAAAGGTCACTTCAAACATAATGAGTCTGAGCGGAATTGCCATAGCAATAGGTGCCATGGTCGATGCCTCTATAATTATGGTAGAAAATGCCCACAAGAAACTTGAAGAATGGGAGATATTGAAGAGAAATATTCCAGACTCAAAGCAAAAAAGAAAGAGAAATGAATTGCTCATAGATGGTGCGAAGGAGGTGGGCCCAACCCTCTTCTTCTCACTCCTTGTTATTACTGTTGGGTTCCTTCCTGTATTTACCCTTGAGGCACAGGCAGGAAGGCTCTTTAAACCCCTTGCCTACACAAAGACCTTTGCCATGCTCTTTGCATCATTCCTTGCCATTACCCTTACGCCATCCCTGATGACCCTTCTTATAAAAGGAAAAATAAAACCAGAAGAAAAGAATCCTATAAGCATAATTCTGCACAGGTTTTTTGAACCCCTCCTAAGGTTAGTATTGAGATTCAAATATATTGTCATTGCCATGGGACTGCTCATTATCCTTATAACCTATATCCCTCTTTCAAGGCTTGGGACAGAGTTCATGCCTCCCCTTTATGAAGGCACCCTTTTTTACATGCCTGTTACAGCACCTGGACTCTCCGTAGCTGAAGCTGGAAGACTCCTCAAGATTCAGGACCAGATAATAAAGTCTGTTCCCGAGGTGGAGCTTGTCTTTGGAAAGGCAGGAAGGGCAGAGACTGCCACAGATCCAGCACCCCTTGAGATGTTCGAGACAGTGATTAATCTGAAGCCAGAGGATAAATGGCGTAAGGGAATGGATGTAGAGAAGCTCAAGGATGAACTCAATGAAAAGCTCTCTATCCCCGGGGTTGCTAATTCCTTCACAATGCCCATAAAGGCAAGGCTCGATATGCTTGCCACTGGCATAAGGACACCAGCAGGAATAAAGATACTTGGACATGACCTTGAGACCATTGAGAAGATAGGCATAGCCATAGAAGAGGCAATAAAGGATATACCTGGCATAAGGAGTGTCTATGCCGAGAGAGTGAATACGGGTTATTTCATTGATATAAAACCGAGGAGAGAAGATATAGCAAGATATGGCCTATCCATAGAAGACATAAACTCTGTTATCCAGACAGCCCTTGGTGGAATGAATATCACAACTACAGTGGAGGGAAGGGAGAGGTATCCTGTAAACATCAGGTATCCGAGGGAATTAAGGGATAGCCTCGATAAGATAAAGGCTCTTCCTGTGAGCTTAAAAATAAATAACATGAATAAACAAGAGGGAGGGATGGACTCTTCCACATCTTCAACCTATCCGTCGCAGGCCTTTATAACCCTAAGCCAGGTTGCTGATATAGAGATAAAACCAGGGCCAACCATGATAAAATCCGAAGAAGGTCTTCTCACCGCCTATGTCTACATTGATTTTTCAAGAAAGGATATAGGTGGTTTTGTGGAGGAAGTGAAAAAGAGGGTATCAGAAAGAGTGAGGATTCCTGCTGGCTACAGGTTACAGTATAGTGGGGAATATGAATATATGCTCAAGACCCATGAGAGGTTGAAGATCGTTATACCCTTAACTATATTCATAATATTTGTGCTGATATACCTGAATACCCGCTCTGTGACAAAGACCCTGATAGTCCTTCTTGCTGTTCCCTTCTCCCTTGTAGGTTCCTTCTGGTTTCTATATCTTCTTGGATATAATCTTTCTGTAGCAGTATGGGTTGGCCTTATAGCCCTTGCAGGTCTGGATGCAGAAACTGGAGTGGTGATGCTCCTCTATCTGGAACTTGCCCGTGAGAAATGGCTCAGGGAAGGAAGACTGAATACAAGAGAAGACCTTAAAGAATCCATAATGTATGGGGCAGTAAAGAGGATAAGACCAAAGGTCATGACAGTGAGCGTTATCCTTGCAGGACTCGTACCAATTATGTTCAGCCATGGTGTAGGTGCAGATGTTATGAAAAGGATAGCAGCTCCAATGATTGGTGGTGTCATAACATCAACTATCCTTGAGCTGATAATATACCCAGCCATCTATATGATTATTTATGAAAGAAAGATTAAATCCTTCTCAAAAGGCTCATAAGGTCTAATTCGTCCTGCTTTCTACCTGAGGCTCTTTTATTTTTTATCAATTCATTGAGTCCGATAAAATAGACCTCTTCAGATCCATATCTTCCTCTAACCCTGTTCTGCCATACCTCTTCGAAGGAACAACCATCAATCTCCGTAATTAAATCAATCCTTACAGGCTCATATCCAAGCTGAACAATCAAACCAGGTTTCGAAAAATCCTCCTCACCCAATCCCGTATCTTTAAATCCAAAATCCTCAAGGGCCTTTATAAGCCTTGAAGCATTTTCCCTCGTTGGCTCAACAAATATATCCATATCCTTTGTAAATCTTGCTACAGCATGAAAGGCCACTGCATAGGCACCAACAATGCAATATCTGACGCCATACTTATTTAACAATCCTAAGAACTCTTCGTAATCCTTTTCTGTCCTTTCCATATCCTTTGAGTTTAAAATAGGTCTCTCTCAGAAATTGCATTATCTCAAGTCTCTCCTCGGGTGTAAGGTTAAGGTAATATTTCAGCTCCTCCTCTTCTGACTCTTTAAAAGAAGAAAATTTCTTAATGAACTGACCTTTCTTCTGGCTCATTTCTCAAGTATATCATCCACCCAGCTCAGGGCTGCCGAGACATTTGGAAAACCAACTGTGCTTATTAAAAGCAGAAGGGTATGCCTTATCTCCTCAGGGCTCGCACCAGCCTCAAGGGCCCTCCGTGTATGACTGTGAACTGCTCCTTCAGACTTTATAGCAGCAGCACCAGCGAGCTGGATAAGCTGAGCAGTCTTTTCATCAATAGGTCCAGCCTCCTTAACACTCCTTGCAAGGTTATCGAGACTTTCGAGAACCACTCCATACCTTTTTCTGAGTTTCTGATACTGTTTTGGCAGTGCCTTTGTCTTTTTCATTAAGACCTCCATTTTTAGAATCTCAAAAATGCTCCTATGGAGCCATAGGCCTTCAATCTCTCTGAGCCTTCAGAAAGGACCTCAATTAGGGCACCCTGCTCAATTGCCTTTTCTCCTGCAAGACCAACAATATGCTCCACTGATTCAAATCCTCCACCGCAATAAGGACACTTCTCAATCTTCTGGACAGTGAGATATCCGCATCCCCTGCAGTGATAACCACCATTTTCAAAATCCTTTGATATAATGAGCTTCATAACCTTCTTTTCCTGAATTGCATTAAGGACATCATCAAGGCCAAGACAGGCAGGACCTCCTTTAAGGGCCGTCTCTATCAACCTCTCTACATCTTCAGCCTCCTTTTTCTTTTCATATTCCTTCAAGACGGGCTCAACCCTTTTGAGAACCTCGTCAGGCCTTGCAAACATCTCCACTTTTACAGTACCTATAACCTTATTCAAAATTTCACCTGGAAGCATTGACTTAACCATCGATACTGCCTCTGGAGAGCCCCCTATAACGAGCCTTCCAATATATTCACCACTCATAAATGAACCCAGTTTAGCTATAACATCTTTCAGATGAAGACTGACATGATAATCTACATGCCTTTCGTAATGATCCTGAGAAAGGGCAAACCAGCCACCCTTTTTATGCTTACCCGGAACATCAGGAGTATGAACCTCACCGTATTCCACAATCTCTCCAAGATGCACAACAAAAACCCTTGCTGACTCCTTATCCACAAGTAAAATGCCATATCTCTGATAATTATCAAAAAGATCAAATAGTGGTTTTGTGTAGGGAAACTTATCAATTACGAGTTCATTCTTAACAGGCACATTCAAATGATAAACCTTCCACAGGGAATTATCCTCTCCAGCAAGTATAGCCAGGCTTTTTTTAAAGAGCCTTTTGCTGGTGAGGACATAGTTTTCTATCTTCTTTAGACTATCCTTTACTCGCTTCTGAACCTCCTTGTCAAGGCTTTCCTCTGTATGTTTTATCATATTCTTAAAATGCACCATATAATCTCCCTTTTTATTGAAAAGGGGATCTACATTTAAATAAAGGCTTACAAAATAACCCTTTCCATCCAGCTCTGCCAGCTCTTTTAATTCTGCCCTTGTTAGCATAATGCACCTCCTTCTCTTTAATCTCTCTTTTCCATTATATCATGTCTCAGGACAATCAAATAAATGGAATTTGCTTGGTTTATGATATAATACCTTATGATAGCAGGAATACTTTTTTACACATAATATCTTTCGAAAAACTGAATAAGGTTTAGTATGGCTGGCTTTGGGACAAAATTTCAAGGGCATGAAAGAAAAAACGAATTGGTACTGAAGGTGCCTTCACATCACAGAACAAAAGGGCCTTGCCCTTTACTTCTAACTGTTATGAAAGAAGGAGCTAACGATGAAATGGAGAGATTTCAAAAAGACTCAGGATGGTGAAAAAAAAGGTTTTACCTTAGTTGAACTTGCCATAGTTCTTGTCATAATCGGTATTCTCCTCCTGATTATCCTGAAAGGCTCATCCCTCATAGAAAACGCAAAGATCAAGAGGCTCAGCACCCTCACAAGGGAGATAACAGCAGCCTTCTACACCTATTATGACCGTTACAGCAATAGATTCCCAGGGGATGACAACACCGCATCCTCTCGCTGGACAGGCTCAGTGGATGGAAATGCCAATGGCCTTATTGAAGGAAATTTTGTATTTAATTGCACAGGCTCAGAGACAATAAATCAGGAATCCTGCAATGCCTGGAGTCACCTGAGGCTTGCCGGGATAATTACAGGCTCTGGAAGGCTCAACCCTCCTCATCCCTATGGAGGGTCTATCAGTGTTGCCTACGGGACTGTAAATGGTATCTCCGTCAACTGGATAGCCTTCAACAATATCCCACGCGATGTGGCAAGGACAATAGACATGCAGAATGACGACGGAACATACAACACAGGCACAATTCAGGCTGACGGAGACTACAACAATACATTAATCTCAATTGTTACATTATATGTAAAGCTTTAATATAAGGAGCAATGGCATGACCTCACTCGTAGAAAAAAAGATATACACCTACGAAGACATAAACTCCCTTCCAGAGGGCAATTACGAGATCATTGATGGTGTGAGGTATGATATGGCGCCAGCAATGTTCAGACATGGTAAGTTTGAAGGAATTTTTTATGAGCTGTTACGAAAACACCTGGGTCACAAGGGTTATATTGCCGTTGGAGAAGTAGGTATAGTGATTTCGAGAAATCCCCTCAGGCTAAGGTCAGCCGATGTTGTTTATATAAGCAAGGAGACCTCCACTGTTGAGCCCCCTGGCCTCCTCGAGATACCCCCTGATTTAATAATAGAGATAATCTCCCCCGAAAATACAGCATACTATATAAACGAAAAGGTCAGGGACTATCTATCCATTGGTGTAAAAAGGGTTGTTCTCGTTGACCCCGCTACAGAGACCGTTACAACCTTCAGGCACGGCCTCAAAGAGGCAGGCTATTATAACTTTGACGATGAATTTGAGCTAATTGATGGAATAATGGTAAGATTAAAAGAGACCTAATCACAAAATTGCAGATTTTATCATTCTGAGCAAAGCGAAGAATCTAAGGCTGACGCCTGATATTATGAGATAGTCTCTAAACTGTTACCCATGATTTCCAAAATTGCCGATAGAGAATCTAAAAAATGAGAAAACCTCATCGGCCTTGTGGGAGAGATTATTTTTGAGGAAGTGCGCAACCTTGACACTTTAAGGCGTGAGATGTATACTAATTTCAGGTGGATAGTTGGCATTCAGCTGACAACATGGATAACCGTTCTTCTTGCTATATTGTTTAAATAGATTAAAACCTGAAAGGAGGACTTATGCCTGTAACAGAGATTGAAGAAAGGGTAGCAAGGCTTGAGGGAAGAATGGATGAACACTCAAGATTCTTTGAATCTATTTCTGTTAAACTGACTCTTCTTGAGGACAAAGGCGACAGAAATAAGGAAGACCTCGAAAAAAGGATAGATGGGATAAGAAATGACCTCGAAAA
>Ga0197143_1001975_pt1 | contig 16098 bp, 19 predicted proteins | sample GBS70_MetaG_FD_148603 | JGI IMG/M metagenome (GOLD analysis project Ga0197143, IMG submission 148603) | Sediment microbial communities from Great Boiling Springs, Gerlach, Nevada, United States - GBS 70_MetaG | ecosystem: Environmental > Aquatic > Thermal springs > Hot (42-90C) > Sediment...
CCGCAGGGTCCTGGGAGAGTAGGTCGGTGCGGGGGATTTTTCCTTCGCGGGAGTAGCTCAGTCGGTAGAGCACGACCTTGCCAAGGTCGGGGTCGCGGGTTCAAGTCCCGTCTCCCGCTCCAACCAAATCCCCCCAGGTTTTCCTGGGGGGATTTTTATTGCAGGCTTTCGTCGGAAAGCCAGTCGCTCCAGGTTTCCAGATGGCCGGCGTCGGCCACGCTGAGGACCTCGAGGCCCGGGAAGAGAATGCGGGTGATGGAGGCGTTGGGGATGTGGAAGCGCCGCCAGGTGTCCCCTTCCAGGTCCAGGGCCAGCTTGAGGGCGGCCCGGATGATGCCCCCATGGGTGACCACCAGGTGGCGGCCTGGGGGAAGGCCTTCCAGAAAGGTCTGGAACCGCTGGGCCAGCTGGGCCATGCTTTCCCCCCCGGGCCTTGGCGTGTGCCAAGGGTCTTTTTGGAGACTTTGGGAAAACCCCGGGTAGCGGGCCTCCATCTCTTCTCGGGTGAGCCCGGCCAGGGCGCCCACGTCTATTTCCCGCAGGAGGGGGGTGGTTTTCAGGGGAAGCCCCAAGACCGCGGCCAGGGGTTCGGCGGTCTCCCGGGCCCGGCGGAGGTCGGAGGCGTGGAGGCTGTCAAAGGTTTGCCCACTTCTGGCCAGGCGCTGGGCCAGGCGGAAGGCCTGGCCGATGCCTACCGGGGAGAGGGGCACATCCAGATGACCCTGGAAGCGCTTTTGGGCGTTCCACTCCGTTTCCCCGTGGCGGATGAGCCAAACCTCTTTCATAGGAGATGGATACCCGGTTCCCGCACCACCCGGCCCACCAGGAAGCCGCCCACGAGCTCCTGGGCCCGCCTGGCCTCGGCCTCCGGCAGGACCAGGATGAGGCCCAGGCCCATGTTGAAGACCCGGAACATCTCCTCCTCGGGGATCTGGCCCAGGCGCTGGAGGTAGGGGAAGATGGGGGGCACGGACCAGGTGCCCTTTTGGATTTCCGCCCCCAAGCCTTCTGGGAGGGACCGGGGCAGGTTCTCGTAAATCCCTCCCCCGGTGATGTGGGCTATGGCGTGGACCTCCACCCCCGCGGCCTCGAGGCGCAGAAACTCCTCCAGGTAGGCCCGGTGAGGGCGGAGGAGGGCTTCCTTGAGGCTTTCCCCCAGCTCGGGGATGGGGGTGAGGAGGTCCTGGCCCGCCACCACCTTGCGGATCAGGGAGTAGCCGTTGGTGTGGGGGCCGGAAGAGGGGAGGGCCAGGAGGAGGTCCCCTTCCCGCACCCTCTCCGGGCCCAGGATCCGGTCCCGCTCCACCACCCCCACCAGGGTGCCCGCCAGGTCCCAGGCTCCTTCCCGGTAGACCCCGGGCATCTCGGCGGTCTCCCCGCCCAGGAGAGGAATCCCGTGGGCCCGGCAGGCTTCGGCCAGGGAGGCGAGGAGGGCGGCCAGGACCTCCTCGTCCAGGCGGCTTGCCGCCAGGTAGTCCAGGAAGAAGAGGGGCCTGGCCCCCTGGGCCAGGAGGTCGTTCACCGAGTGGTTCACCAGGTCAAAGCCCAGGCCGGAGACGTCCCCCACCTCGAGGGCCAGGAGGGTCTTGGTGCCCACCCCGTCGGTGGTGGCCACCAGGACCGGGTGGCGCATGCCCTTCAGGGCCAGGGCGTCAAAGAGCCCGCCAAAGGCTCCCAGGCCCCTCAAGACCTCGGGGGTGTAGGTGGCCTCCACCTGGGCCTTGGCCCGCTTCAGGGCCTCGGCCTTCTGAGCGATGTGGACCCCGGCCTCCTCGTAGCGCATCGCCCCTATCCTACCCCAAGGGCTTCCTGGAGGAGGCGGCGCACCAGGTCGGGCTTGGCCTGGCCCCTCGTGCGGCGCATCACCTGGCCCAAGAGGGCGTCCAGGGCCTTGGCCTTGCCCTGGCGCACGCTTTCTGCCGCCTCGGGCATGCTGGCGATGACCTCGGCCACCAAGGCCCTCAAGGCTTCCTCGTCCGCCACCACCTTTAGCCCCCGCTCATGCACCAAAGCCTCGGGGTCCGCCCCTTCCAGGAGCTCGGGGAGGAGGCCCTTGGCCACGCGGCTCGTGATCTCGCCCCGCTCAAATAGGGCCACCAGGCGGGCCAAGGCCGAAGGCGTGAGGCGGGTGGCCTCCAGGGAAAGCCCCCGCTCGTTCAAAAGCCCCGCCACGTCCGCCAAAAGCCAGTTGGCCAGGGCCTGGGGGGAGGCGAGGCCAAGCTTAAGGGCCTCGTCTAGGAAGCGGGCCAGGGAGGGGGTGTAGGCCAGGACCTCGGCGTCCTTGGCCTTAATGCCCAGGGCCTGGTAGCGCTTCTCCTTTTCCCATGGGAGCTCGGGGAGGTTTGCTTGGACCTCCTCCAGCCAGGATCTTGGGAGGGGCACCGGGGGGAGGTCGGGCTCGGGGAAGTAGCGGTAGTCCGCCTCCTCCTCCTTGGTGCGCATGGGGTAGGTCTTGCCGCTTCCCTCTTCAAAGCCCATGGTGGCCTGCTTGACCCGTTCGCCCCGCCTCAGGATCTCCGTCTGGCGGCGGATCTCGTACTCCAGGGCCCGCTGGACGCTTTTGAAGGAGTTGAGGTTCTTGATCTCCACCTTGGTGCCCAGGGGCTCCCCCACGCGGCGCACGGAGACGTTGACGTCGGCCCGCATTTTGCCCTCCTCAGGGCTGGCCTCGGAGATGCCCAGGGTCTGGGCCAGGGCCTGGATCCTCTGCAGGAATAGCCGGGCTTCCTCCGGGGTCCTGAGGTCGGGCTCGGTGACCAGCTCTATGAGGGGGCTTCCCGCCCGGTTCAGGTCCAGGAGGGTGCGGCCTTCCAGGTGGAGGCTTTTGCCGGCGTCCTCCTCCAGGTGAAGCCGCTTGATGCGCACCGCCCGCTCCCCCAAAGGCAGGCTCCCCCCCTGGCCCAGGGGGAGGTCGTACTGGCTGATCTGGTAGTTCTTGGGGAGGTCCGGGTAGAAGTAGTTCTTCCGGTGGAAGACGAGCCTCTCCGGAACCCGGCTTCCCAGGGCCAGGGCCAGCCTGAGGCCGTACTCCACCGCCTTGCGGTTGGCCACGGGCAGGGTCCCGGGAAGGCCCAGGCAGACGGGGCAGGTGTGGGTGTTGGGAGGGGCCCCGAAGTAGTCCGCGGGGCAGCCGCAGAAGGCCTTGGTCCGGGTCTTCAGGTGCAGGTGGACCTCGAGGCCGATGACCGCCTCAAACATGGGAAGAGTTTACTAGCGGGCGGGCTTCTCCTGCACCCCAGCCAGGCGCATGAACTCCTTGGGGTCCACCGCCCGGGCAAGGCCCAGCTCGTAGGTGATGAGCTTGCGCTTGTAGAGGTCCGCCAGGCAGGCGTCCATGGTGACCATGCCGTACTGCCCCCCCGTCTGGATCACGCTCCGGAGCTGGTGGCTCTTCCCCTCCCGGATCAGGGCCCTAACGGCTGGGGTGGCGATCATGAGCTCGTAGGCCAGGACCCGCCCCCCGCCGAAGGCCTTGGGCAGGAGCTGCTGGGTGAGGACGGCCACCAGGTTGTTGGAAAGCTGCACCCTAACCTGCTCCTGCTGGTTTTCCGGGAAGACGTCAATGATGCGGTCAATGGTCTCGGGGGCGGAGTTGGTGTGCAGGGTGCCCATGACCAGGTGGCCGGTTTCGGCGGCGGTGATGGCGGCGGCGATGGTCTCGTAGTCCCGCATCTCCCCCACCAGGATCACGTCGGGGGCCTGGCGGAGGACGCTCCGCAGGGCCTTGTGGAAGCCGTGGGTGTCGGCGCCGATCTCCCGCTGGTTGATGATGGCCTTCTTGTGCTTGTGGAAGAACTCAATGGGGTCCTCAATGGTCACGATGTGCACGGGCTTGCGTTCGTTGATGTAGTCGATCATGGAGGCCAGGGTGGTGCTCTTCCCCGACCCCGTGGGCCCTGTGACCAGGACCAGGCCCCTGGGGGCCATGGCGATCTCGGCGATGTTCTTGGGCAGGCCCAGCTCCTCAAAGCTCTTGATGACCGCGGGCACCACCCTTAGGACCCCGCCCACGCTCCCCCGTTGCAGAAAGACGTTGACCCGGTAGCGCCCCTTGCCCGGCAGGCTGAAGGAGAAGTCCAGCTCCTTCTCCTCCTCAAAGACCCGCTGCTGCTTCTCGTCCATGAGGGCGTACATGAGGCGGCGGGTGTCCTGGGGGGAGAGGGGCTCGTACTCCGTGGGGTGGAACTCCCCGTCAATCTTCAGCATGGGGGGGAGGCCCACGGTGATCACCAGGTCGCTGGCCCCCCGCTCCACGGCCAGGCTCAAAAGGTCCACGATGTCCGGGGTTTTCGCCATAAGGGCCTCCTCACTCAATGGTACGGGCTAAGACCTCCTCGAGGGTGGTGATCCCCTGGAGGGCCTTGTAGATGCCGTCTTCCCTGAGGGTCTTCATGCCTTTCTTGCGGGCCAGTTCCTTGATCTCCGTGGCCGACTTCCCCGCCACGATGGCGTGGCGGATCTCCTCGTCCACCACCAGAAGCTCGTGGATGGCGTAGCGGCCCTTGTACCCGGTGCCCCCGCACCGCTCGCACCCCATGCCCTTGTAGAGCTTCGCTCCCCGGATCTCCCCTTCGCTCAGGCCAAGCCGCCGCAGGACCTCGGGGTCGGGCTTCACCTCCACCTTGCAGTGGTCGCAGATCCTCCGCACCAGCCTTTGGGATAGGACCCCGATCAGGGCGGCGGAGATGTTGAAGAGCTCCACCCCCATCTCGTCCAGGCGGGTGATGGCCTGGGCGGCGTCGTTGGTGTGCAGGGTGGCGATGACCAGGTGGCCGGTGAGGGCGGCCTCGGTGGCGATCTTGGCCGTCTCCGAGTCCCGGATCTCCCCCACCATGATGATGTCCGGGTCCTGCCGGAGGAAGGCCCTTAAGGCGCGGGCGAAGGTGAGGCCCGCCTGGGGGTTCACCTGGGTCTGGTTGATGCCGGGGATCTCGTACTCCACCGGGTCCTCAATGGTCTGGGTGTTTTTGTCGGGGGTGGCGATGCGCTTCAGGATGGAGAAGGTGGTGAAGCTCTTCCCGCTTCCCGTGGGCCCCGTGATGAGGAAGATGCCGTAGGGCTTGGAGATCACCTCCTGGAAGCGCTCAAAGACCCCGGGGGCGAAGCCTAAGCCCTCTATCTCCGGGATGTCGGCGGCCTTCTTTAAGAGGCGCATCACCGCCTTCTCCCCGTAGACCGTGGGCAGGGTGGAGAGGCGGAGGTCCAGGTCAATGCTCCCTTCCCGGTAGCGCACGCGGCCGTCCTGGGGGAGGCGCTTCTCGGCGATGTTGAGCCCCCCCATGATCTTGATGACGCTGATCACCGGGGCCAGGGCCCCCTTGGGCAGGGTGGTGTACTGGCGCAGGGTGCCGTCTATGCGAAGGCGCACCAGGACATCGCTTTGCCGGGGCTCCACGTGGATGTCCGAGGCGTCCTGCAGGTAGGCCTCGCGGATGACCTGCTTCACGAACTTCTGGGCGGCGCTCTCGTCCAGATCCCCGACGGCCTCCTCCTCCTCCTGGTAGCCCTTGGAGAGCTCCTTGGCCAGCTCCCCCAGCTCCTCCTTGCCGTAGAAGCGCTCAATGAGCTTGGTGATGGCCGCTTCGGTGGCCACCGCGGGGGCCACCTCGTAGTTAAGCCCCTTGCGCTTCAGGGCCAGGCGCACGTCGTCCAGGGCCAGGATGTTCCTAGGGTCCTTCATGAGGAGGACCAGGGTCTTTCCCTCCAGGTGGTGGGGGAAGACCCCGTAGCGCCGGGCCAGGTCTTCCGGGATGAGGAGGGCCGCCCCTGGGTCCGGGGGGTTCTCCTCGGGGTTGAGGTAGGGGTAACCCAGCTGAGCGGCCACTGCCTGGGCCAGGGCCTCGGGCTTCAGCTTCCCCGACTGGATCAGGGTGTCCTCCAGCCGCCCTCCGCCCTGCCTCTGCTTCTTCAGGGCCTCCTCCACGTCCTCGGGCCGGGCCAGGCCCAGCTCCACCAGGATCTCCCCCAGGGGCTTGGCCCGGGGGAGGCGCTTTTGCACCTCCAGGGCCTCCCTGAGCCCTTCCCGGGAGAGGCGGCCCTCCTGGACCAGGACCTCCCCGAGCCTTCCCTTCTCCGGGTAGGCCCGGTGGAAGAGCTCCTCCCAGGCCTGGGGAAGGGTCAGGTAAAAGTGGGCGGGTCGGCCCAGAAGCTCCTCCACCGCCTCCAGGTGCCGGGGGTCGGCCAGGACCACCTCCACCTTGCCCTCCCGGAAACCCACGGGCACGGCGCTGTAGCGGAGGGCGTCGGAGCGGAGGAGGAGGGCGGTGGCCGCCGGGTCGGGGGTGAGGCTTTCGGTGGAGGGGAGGAAGTCCAGGCCCTTCTGCTCCGCCAGGGCCCGGTAGATCTCCTCCTCCTTGACCCCCTTCTGCACCAGGACCCGGCCCAGGAGGTCCCCGGTGCGCTCCTGCTCCACCAGGGCCTCTTCCAGGGCGTCTTGGCTTATGAGGCCCTTTTTGACCAGGAGCTCCCCCAGCTTAAGCTCCTCCTGGCTGGGGCCCGAGGGGGGCGGGGGGAGGGGGAGGCCCAGCTCGGGGTAGTTCTTGGCCAGGGCGTGGAGGAAGTCGCTTTTGGTGGCCTGGTAGGGCTCCACCACCAGCCCGGTGAGGTCCTCCACCTCCTCGAGGCCCAGGGTGTCCAGGGGGTTCACGAAGGCCACCCGCACCACCCCCGCCTCCTCGTCCAGGGCGAAGGGGATGGCCTGGAGCTCCTTGGCCTTCTCCGCGGGGAGGAGGGCCTTGACCTTGGGGGGGATCTCCATCTTGTGGAGCTCCACCAGGGGGATGCCGAAGTGGTCCTCAATGGCCTGGGCGATGCGCCTTTCCGAGAGGAGGCCCATGTCCACCAGGACCTCGGCCAGGGAGCCCCCCACCTCCCGGTGCCTCTCCAGGGCCATCTGGAGCTCCTCGTCGGTGAGGAGGCCGGAGTCCAAAAGGATGGCGCCAAGCCGCTTGTCGCCGATGCTGAGCACGCTCATACCGATTCCCCCCTAGCTCGCCTAAACGGAGTTTCCAGCATCCGTATGAAACGCGTGTAAAAGAATTCCTGCTCCTTCAGGGGAGGCACCAAGACGGTGTAGGCCCCCACCAGGTTGCCCCCCAGGATGTCGGTGAAGACCTGGTCCCCCACCACGGCCACCTCCTTCGGGGGCAGGCCCAAGGCCCTTAGGGCCCGCCGGAAGCCCAGCCAGGGTTTGAGGGCCGGGGCGTGGCCCGGAAGGCCGAGCTTTGCCTGTAAGCGGGCGAAGCGCTCGGGGAGGGCGTTGGAGAGGAGGTAGATGGGCACCGCCTCCTTGAGGGCCCTAAGCCAGGCCTCGTGCTCGGGGGGAAGGGCTTCTTCCCCGTAAGGGAGGAGGGTGTTGTCCAGGTCCAGGATCACCCCCTTCAGGCCTCTAGACTCCAGCCACTCTGGGGTGAGGTGGAGGAGGGAGGGGAGGACCGCCCGGGGAAAGAGCATGCCCCTATTGTGCCACCAATGGGATTAACCGGGCCTTAACGCCAGCATGACCAGGCCCCACATTCGCCCCGTCCGCCCCTGGTCCCGGCGGTGGGAGAAGAGGCGGGGGTCGCAGTGGGTGCAAAGCCCCACCCGGTGGATGCGCTCCTCTCTGAGCCCGGCCCGCCGGGCCTGGAGGAGGAGGGCCCTTTCCAGGTCCAGGAGGTACCTCCCCGGGGCCTTGGGGTCCGGGGTGAAGGTGGGAAGGCCCGCCCTAAGGAACCTTTCCGCCACCTCCTCCCCCACCTGGTAGCACCCGCCCCCAATCCCAGGGCCTATGGCCAGGTGGGTTTCCCTGGGGTCCAGGCCCAGAGCCGCGATCCTTTCCAGGGCCTTGGGGAGAATCCCCCCCACCACCCCCCGCCAGCCCGCGTGCAACGCCCCCACCAGCCCCTCAGGGTGGTAGAGGAGGAGGGGGTAGCAGTCCGCCACCCCCACCCGGAGGAGGAGGCCCGGGGTGCGGGTGAGGAGGCCGTCCCCCTCCCAGACCCCGGGGCCCTCCACCAGGCGCACCTCCACCCCGTGCACCTGCTTGAGCCCCGCCACCGGGGGGTAGCCGAAGGCGGCCAGGACCCGCCTCTGGTTCTCCGCCACCCTCTCGGGCTCGTCCCCGGTGGCGGCGGAGAGGTTGAGACTGGCAAAGGGCCCCTGGGAGACCCCGCCCTCGCGGGTGGTGAAGCCGTGGGGCACGGGCAAGGGGGTGGTGAGGAGGGGGACCATGGGTTCATTCTGCCATGCGCTTTGTGCCTTTTACCCCTAAGCTAAACACGCTCAGGTGTATATTGGGGCCATGAGGGTGGATCGGAACCAGCTCCGCTTCAACCAGGCCCTTCTGGTGGTCCTTCTTCCCCTCGCCGCCCTTATGGACCAGCCCTGGCTCGTCTACCTCCTCTTCCTCCTCATGGCGAGCCAGCACACCCCCTGGGACCTGATGGTGGCCCTGAAGCGCCTCCTCCGGGTGCCTCCCCAGGTGGTGGAGGAGGACCCCAGGCCCCACCGCTTCGCCCGCCTCCTCGGGGCGGTGTTTTTGGGGCTCGCCTCCCTCTTCCTCCTCCTGGGCCTGAAAGGGGTGGGGTACGCCTTGGCCCTGGTGGTGGCCCTCCTGGCCTTCATCAACCTGGCCTTCGGCTTCTGCTTGGGGTGCTTCCTCTACCTGCACCTCCGCTACGCCCGGGCCCTCTTTACCGGGAAATAGCCTCCAGGAGGCGCACCATCTCAATGGCGGTGAAGACCGCCTCGGCGCCCTTGTTGCCCGCCTTGCCCCCGGCCCTTTCCTGGGCCTCCTCGGGGGTGTTGGTGGTGAGGACCCCGAAGACGATGGGCTTCTCCGTCTGGAGCATGGCCTGCATGAGGCCGCTTGCGGCCTGGGCGGCCACGTACTCAAAGTGGGGGGTCTCCCCCCGCACCACCGCCCCCAGGGCCACCACCGCGTCCACGTCGGGGCGGCTCGCCAGGCGTTTGGCCACGAGGGGGAGCTCAAAGGAGCCGGGGACCCAGGCCACCAGGACCTCGCCCGGGTCCCCGCCCAGGCGGGCGTAGGCCTCGAGGGCCCCTTCCAGGAGGAGCTTGGTCACCCGCTCGTTGAAGCGGCCCACGGCGATGGCGAGCCGCACCCCCTTGGCGGTGAGGATGGGGGAGAGGGTCTTGGGCTTCATGGCCTCACTATACTTTGGGGGTGGAGCGGTATCTCCTGGTGATGCTGGGGGGAGCCTTGGGCTCGCTCCTGCGCTACGCCTTGGGGGCCTGGGTCCAGGGGTTTTTGGGACCGGGTTTTCCCTGGAGCACCCTCCTGGTGAACGCCCTGGGGAGCCTCCTCATCGGCGCCGTGGTGCGGCTTTCCCTGGAGGGGGCCCTTTCGGGAGAGGCCCGGCTCTTTCTGGCCGTGGGGGTCCTAGGGGGGTTCACCACCTTCTCCAGCTTCAGCTACGAGACCCTGGCCCTGGTGCAGGATGGCGAGGTCCTCCTGGCCTTGGCCTACGCCTTGGGAAGCCTGCTTTTAAGCTTTATCTTGGTTTACCTGGGCTACCGTCTTGGAGGTATGCTGGTGGCATGAAGCTGGAGGGGGAGGCCAGGCTCCTGCGCATCTTCATCGGAGAGTCGGACCGCTATGGGGGGCGGCCCCTCTATGAGGCCATCGTCCTCGAGGCCAGGAAGCTAGGCCTTTCCGGGGCCACGGTCTTCAAGGGCTTCATGGGCTTTGGGGCCCACTCCCGCATCCACTCGGCCAAGGTCCTCCAGCTCTCCGAGGACCTGCCGGTGATGGTGGAGATCGTGGACACCGAGGAGAAGATTCGGGCCTTCCTTCCCGTCCTGGACGGGATGGTGCGGGAGGGGCTTGTCACCTTGGAGAAGGTGGAGGTGATCCGCTACCTGAGCCGGTGACCTGGCCCCCTTTTTTCCAGCCGGAGGGGTTTTAGCCTGAGGCCATGGACCGCCTGCCCCCGGGCCAGATCCTCACCCAGCGCTTCCCCATCCTCACCTACGGGGAGGAGCCCGAGGTCTATCCGGAGAACTGGCGCTTCGCCCTCTTCGGCCTGGTGGAGGAGCCCCTCACCCTCACCTACGAGGAGCTTCTGGCCCTGCCCCAGGTGGAGCTCACCCGGGACTTCCACTGCGTGACCCGCTGGAGCCGCCTGGACGTGGCCTGGAAGGGGGTCAGGGTGCGGGACCTCCTGGAGAAGGCCCGGCCTAAAGAGGAGGCGGTGGCCGCCCTGGTCCACGCCTACGGGGGCTACACCACCAACCTCCTCCTGGAGGACCTCCTCAGGGAGGACGTGATCCTGGCCCACACCCTCTTCGGCAAGCCCCTCCCCCGGGAGCGGGGCGGCCCCGTGCGCCTCCTCGTCCCCCACCTTTACGCCTGGAAGAGCGCCAAGTGGGTGAGGGGCATAGAGCTTCTGGACCATCTGGAGCTGGGCTTCTGGGAGAGGCTGGGCTACCACTGGCGGGGGGACCCGTGGCGGGAGGAGCGCTTCCAGGAGGGTCCCATCCCCGCCGCCAGCCTCCGCTTCCGGAGCCGAAAGGAGGGACCATGACCGCTTTGGAGCGGGCGCGCCTCGAGGTGGACGAGGCCTTAAAGGCCTACGAGGCCTGCGTGGAACGGGAAGAGGCCCAGTACGGCCCCGAGTACGAGCGCGTCACCTTCATGGAGTACGAGGCCCCCGCCCCGGACCCCTGCGCCGAGGCCTTTTGGCGCCTGGTGCGGGCGGTGCGGGGCTACGAGGAGGCGGGGGGGCACCGGGACGCTTTGGACCTCAAGGGGCACAGGGCCAGGGTCTACGAGGCCCTGGACAAGGGATAGGCCACGGGCCGCCCTTCCAGGAAGTAGTGGGCCTCCTGGAAGCCCAGGGAAAGGAGGAGGTCCTGGGTCTTGGCGAAGGCGAAGCCCACCTCCTCGGGCCGGTGGGCGTCCGAGCCCAGGACCACCCCGATCCCAAGCTCCCGGGCCCGTTTAAGGAGGGCCGGGGCGGGGTAGACCTCGCCGGCGGGCTTCCTGAGCCCGGCGGTGTTCACGTCCAGGAAGAGTCCCTCCTCTGCCATGGCCCTAAGGGCGGGCTCGGCCAGCTCCAGAAGGGCCTCCTCCGGCAGGCGGTCCCCAAACTTCTTGGGGAGGTCCAGGTGGGCCATGGCGTGGAAGAGGCCGCTCCTCGCCGCCCTCTCCACCTCCTGGAAGTAGGCCCGGTAGACCTCCTTTAGGTCCCGCCAGGCGTACTCCCCCTGGTGCTCGGGGTGGTCCAGGGGCCAGGCTCCCAGGTAGTGGACGCTTCCCAGCACGTAGTCAAAGGGGTAGCTCCGCACCACCTGGGCCACGAAGGCCTCGGTGCCGGGGTGGTAGTCGGCCTCGAGGCCGATGCCCACGTAGAGGTCCGGGTTCCGCTCCCGCACCCGCTCCAGGGCCAGGAGGTAGAAGGGAAGCTCGCTAAGGCCCATCCGGCTTCCCGGGTCGTACCAGGGGGGCATGGGGCTGTGGTCGGTGAAGACCAGGCCCTTTAGCCCCCTTTTCCGCGCCTGGAAAAGGTACTCCTCCGGGCTCCCCTCGGCGTGGCCGCAAAGGGGGGTGTGCACGTGGCTATCCACCATAAGGCGATTCTATGCGGACCACCTGGCCCCGCCAGGCGTAAACCACCACCTCCTGCCCCAAGGCCCGGGAGAGGTCCAGGGAGAGAAAGGGGTCCTCCAGGGCTTCCCCCGCCTCCTGCACCAGGACCGGGGTGAAGGGGGGGATGAGGCGGGGGTAGCGCTCCAGAATGGCCTCCACCCGGAACCTCTCCCAGAAAAGCCGCTTCAGGGCGAAGAGGGCCTCCTGGGGGGTTCCCGCTTCCCGAAAGCCCACCTCTCCCGCGTAGCGCAGGAGGAAGGGCCCCCGCCCCTTCAGGGCCTGCAAGAAGGCCTCGGCCCGCTCGGGGAGGAGGTAGCTTTCCCTCACCGCCCGCACCGCCTCCTCCGCCGCCCAAAGAAGCCTCTCCTCGTCTATGCGCACCCCGAAGACCCCCTGGAAGAGCCCCTTCAGCCGCTCCTCCAGGTTGTTGAGCCGGAAGAACTCCTCCTCCAGGCTCACCACCCAGGTGGGGGCCACGGGGAAGCCCAGGGCCTGGGCCCGCTTCAGGAGGGCCACCTCGCCTTCGGACGGGGCTTGGCCGAGGGGGGCTATTCCAGGCTCCGCCATAGGTACCAGGCCAGGTGGCTCCGGTAGGGGCGGAAGGCCTCGCCGAAGCGGGGGAGGTCCTCCCGGGCCACGCCGAAGAGGGCCCGGGCCGCCTTCTGCACCCCCAGGTCCCCCACGGGCCAGACATCGGGCCGCCCCAGGCCGAACATGAGGAACATCTCCGCCGTCCAGGGGCCCACGCCCCGGACCTCTTGCAGGCGGGCCTTCACCTCCTCGTAGGGCAGGGAATGGAGGCCTTCCAGGAGGCCTTGAAGGGCCTTTTCCGCCAGGTCCTTTAGGGCCAGGGCCTTGGCCTGGGAGAGGCCCACCTGGCGAAAGGCCTCGAGGGGAAGGTTCGCCAAGGCCCCGGCCTCGGGGGGCACCCGCCTCCAGAGCCTTTCGGTCAGGGTGGCCGCCGCCTTGGCCGAGAGCTGTTGGGCCACGATGCTTTCCGCCAGCACCTGGAGGAGGGGCCTCTTGGGGACGGGGTTGGGCGGGAAGGGGGCGGGGCCGTGGCGGCGGTGGAGGGCCGCCAGGACCGGGTCCTCAAACAAACCTCACCCCTTCGGCCCGGGTCACCTTGCCCTGGTAGAGGAAGGTGACCTGGCGCAAGGTGGCCTGCAGGTCAAAGGGGGTGAGGGCGCTCACCCCGTCCTCGGGCAGGACCACCTGGTACCAGCGCAAGGCGGCCGAGCCCGCCGTGTGCAGGACGCAGATGTTGGCCACGGTGCCCACCACCACCAGGCGCTTCACGCCAAAGAGGTGCAGGTAGTGGTCCAGGGGGGTGCCGTAGAAGGCGTCGTAGCGCACCTTCTGGATGACCAGTTCCTCAGGCCTGGGCTTGAGCTCCTCTAGGATCTCCGCCCCCCAGGTGCCGGCCACGGCGTGCCGGGGCCAGATCTGGAACTCGGGGTCGTCCTCCCGGTGCCAGTCTTGGGTGAAGACCACCCGGGCCCCCGCCTGGCGGGCCTTTTCCAAAAGGCCTTGGATGGCGGGGACGGTCTTGGGGGCCTCGGGCACGAAGAGGGCCCCTTTGGGGTGGGCGAAGTCGTTTTGCATGTCCACCACGATCAGGGCGGTCTCCTTGGCGGGAAGCTCCAGGCCTTCCACCTTGGGGATCTCAGGGGCCTCTACCATACCCTCATTATGGTCCATCCTTGACCCCGGAAGCCTCGAGGGCTACACTTTGGCGCATGAAAATCCGGGACCTCCTCCGGGCGAAGGGCCCCCACTTCTCCTTTGAGTTCTTTCCCCCCAAGACCAAGGAGGGGGAGGAGGCCCTCTTCCGCACCATGGCCGAGCTCAAGGCCTTCCGCCCCGCCTTCGTCTCCATCACCTACGGGGCCATGGGGAGCACCCGGGAAAGGAGCGTGGCCTGGGCGGCCCGCATTCAGGAGCTTGGCCTCACCCCCCTGGCCCACCTCACCGTGGCCGGGCAGAGCCGAAAGGAGGTGGCCTCGGTCCTGGAGCGCCTGGTGGCGGTGGGGGTGGAGAACATCCTGGCCCTGAGGGGGGACCCGCCCGCTGGGGAGGGGGTCTTCCGCCCCCACCCCGAGGGCTTCCTCTACGCCTCCGAGCTCGTGGCCTTCATCCGGGAGCGCTACGGGGAAGCGCTCTCCGTGGGCGGAGCCGCCTACCCCGAGGGCCACCCGGAAAGCGAGAGCCTCGAGGCCGACCTCCGCCACTTCAAGGCCAAGGTGGAGGCGGGGCTGGACTTCGCCATCACCCAGCTCTTCTTCAACAACGCCCACTACTTCGGCTTCCTGGAGCGGGCGCGGCGGGTGGGCGTAAGGATTCCCATCCTCCCCGGCATCATGCCCATCACCAACTACCAGCAACTCCGCCGCTTCACCGAGGTCTGCGGGGCCAGCATCCCAGGACCCCTCCTCTCCCGGCTGGAGCGGTACCAGGACGACCCTAAGGCCATCCTGGAGATCGGGGTGGAGCACGCCACCCGCCAGGTGGCCGAGCTCCTGGAAGCCGGGGTGGAGGGGGTGCACTTCTACACCCTCAACAAGAGCCCCGCTACCCGCATGGTCTTGGAGCGGCTGGGCTTCAGACCGGAACCCCTTCCCCCCACGTCGCCAGGCTCACCTCCTGCCCCCTGAGGGCGAGGAGCTTTCCCAAGGCCAAAAGCTTCTCCTCCTCCCCGTGGACCAGGACCACCTGCCTCTGCCCCTCCAGCCAGGAGAGGAGCTCGTCCTGGCCCGCGTGGCCGGAGAAGCCCCCCAGGGTGTGGACGCTGGCCCTTAGGGGCACCTCCTCTCCCAGGATCCGCACCCTTTCCGGCCGGGTGAGGATTTCCGCCCCCAGGCCCCCTCGAGGCTGGTAGCCCACGAAGACCAGGGCGTTTTTGGGGTCCTTGAGGCCGTGCTTGAGGTGGTGGAGGATCCTTCCCCCGGTGAGCATGCCGCTTCCGGCGATGACCACCATGGGCCCGGGGCTTCGGCTCAAGGCCTTGGAGGCTTCGGCGCTCTCCACCACCTCCAGGTTTTTGGGCCTAAAAGGGTTTCTGCCCGCCAGGAAGTGGGCCTGCACCTCCTCGCTGAAGTAGCGCACAAGCCTCGGGTAAAGGGCCAGGACCCGCTCCGCCATGGGGGAGTCCAGGAAGATGGGGGCTTTGGGCAGGCGATGGCCGTTTTCATAGAGGATATAGAGAATCTCCTGGGCCCTTTCCACGGCGAAGGAGGGGATGAGGACCTTTCCCCCCTGGGCCAGGGTCCTTTCCAGGATCGCTAAAAACTCCGCCACCGTCTCCCGGTAGGGCCGGTGGGGCCGGTCCCCGTAGGTGCCCTCGCAAAGGACCAGGTCCGCCTTGGGGGGAGGGGAGGGGTCGGGGAGGACCACCTTGTCCCGGTTGCCCAGGTCCCCGCTGTAGACGAAGGTCTTTCCCTCACCCTGGGCCACCACGAAGGCGCTCCCCGGCAGGTGGCCCGCCTGCCCCAGGGCGAGGGCGAGGTCCCCAAAGCGGAGCCACTCCCCGTACTCCAGGGGCCTCAGGTGCTCCAGGGCCAGCTCCACGTCCTCGGGGGCGAAGAAGGGCTCCTCCATGACCTTGAGGGCGTCCTCGAGGACGATGCGCATGAGGAGGGCCGTGGCCTTTGTGGCGTGGACGGGCCCGCGAAAGCCCTCCCGGAAGAGCCTGGGCAGGCGGCCCACGTGGTCCAGGTGGGCGTGGGTCAGGACCACGGCCTCCACCTCCTTGGGGTTGAAGCCGAAGGGCTCCAGGTTCCTCGCCTCCCCTCTTCCCTGGAACATGCCGCAGTCCAGAAGCACCCGCCGTCCTTCCGCCAGGAGGAGGTGGCAGCTTCCCGTGACCTCCCGGGCCGCCCCGAAAGGTACGATGCGCATGCCCTTATCTTGACACTCACCCCGGCTTGTGTTAGCCTATTCCCTCGGACAGGGTCCCATCCCCGGTCCCGCCACCCTAGCTCAACCGGCAGAGCACCCGACTTGTAATCGGGGGGTTGGGGGTTCAACTCCCCTGGGTGGCTCCAAAACGCGCGGGGGCAGGTGCCCGAGCGGCCAAAGGGGACGGTCTGTAAAACCGTTGGCGCACGCCTACGCTGGTTCGAATCCAGCCCTGCCCACCACCTGGTGTGCGCTGCACACCGCATGCGGGAGTAGCTCAGTTGGTAGAGCATCGGCTTCCCAAGCCGAGGGTCGCGGGTTCGAGTCCCGTCTCCCGCTCCACGAGCTCGCGTAGCTCAGCAGGTAGAGCACACCCTTGGTAAGGGTGAGGTCGCCGGTTCGAGCCCGGCCGCGAGCTCCATCTTTTTGTCTGCCCTGGGCGGGAAAGGCCCAGGGCGGCCTTTGCGTGCAAGAAGGAGGGACCATGGCTAAGGGCGAGTTTATCCGGACGAAGCCCCACGTGAACGTGGGGACGATTGGGCACGTGGACCACGGGAAGACGACGCTGACGGCGGCTTTGACGTTTGTGGCGGCGGCGGAGAACCCGAATG